>Ga0334898_1000246_pt1 | contig 98294 bp, 100 predicted proteins | sample GraSluR3_MG_10_FD_207228 | JGI IMG/M metagenome (GOLD analysis project Ga0334898, IMG submission 207228) | Sludge microbial communities from methane-producing bioreactor in Wageningen University, Netherlands - Granular Sludge_3_08-R3 | ecosystem: Engineered > Bioreactor > Anaerobic >... | reverse complement strand
GGTCAGAACTTGATGCCGGACAATGCAAGATAACCCTAAGTTCTGTACGGGAACCATTCGTCTGCATGGCCCAGAAACATGATTTCCCTGAATCCTTAGGGTTAAATTATGCTGAGAGTTAAATTCGTAACCCTCATCTTAGGGTTACGGATCGAACGGCTCAACCGCACCCTCCAGGGCCGACTGCCGGTTGAGTTTACCCGTCATGGGATTGCCTCCATGGAGGATGCGAATGCCTTTCTGTGGGGCTACCTTCCTCGGTTCAATGCACAGTTCTCCCTCAAGGATGAGAAGGACTTGCAGAGCAGCACCTTCCTCCAGGCGCCTCCAGAGCAGGACATCAATGCAATCCTGGCGGTGGTATCCCAGCGTGTCATCGATGCGGGCAACAGCATCAAGTACCACAATGCGTACTACCAGCCCTGTTTCCAGTATCCCAACGGCCTGAGACCCAGGCTCTTTGTGAAGGGAACGAAGGCTTTTGTCATCAAGGCATTCGACGGCACGCTGCTTGCCAGCATCAAGGGGGAGACCTACATCCTCAGGGAAGTGGAGAAGCGAAGCTCCCACAGCAATGAGTTCGACCCACAGCCCATCCCCAAGCAGAGGAAGCCATACAAGCCGGCCCCTGACCATCCCTGGAAGACGAGGTTCCTCTCCCCAAGGGTTCTTGAGACCCATATCGCCGAATCCCCCAAGGGGTACGGGCTATGAGAAACCGGACCGGATACAAGGACCTGGACTCGCTGCGGGAAGATGATATCTTCTCCAGCGAGGAGCTTGATTTGTTGCTCATGCGCATCAATGAGGAACTTGAATATGCTTCATCCGACATCCTTCGGACTTGGGAGAAACGTGCCACAAAAGCGTACAAGACTGACACCTGGCGGTTTTAGGAGGAGGAAAAAATCATTTACGGGTTACAGCACTTTTTGAAGAAATTTTTCGCTATTAGGCTAAGTTACCTTATTCCAAGAAATTACATTTTTATTGAGAATTTCCCATAATAGCGATATGGTATGAGGAGGCGAGGAAATGAACATGCAGAACATCAGAACAGTATTACCACAAGATATTCCCTATCTTTACTCAATAGCTCTCAAGACCGCCTTTGCAGGACTTGATGGTACCCCATATTTCAATGATCCATGGTGTGTCGGTCACTACTATGCAGCTCCCTACTTTTTTTTTGAACCTGAGCTCTGCTATGTCGCACTTGATGAAAATGGAACACCTTCTGGATATATTGTAGGAACGAGCGATACAGCATCTTTATCATCCTGGCTTCAGAAAACCTGGCTGCCTCCCTTGCAGGAACACTATAACCATCAACAAGTGTTCAAGAGTGAAGCAGAAGAGAGTGTAATCAAAACACTGCTCAAAGGACCTGGACAAGGGATGTGGCAAAATCTGGGGTATCCAGCGCATCTGCATATCGACCTGCTCCCACAGTTGCAAGGCAAGGGCCTTGGGCGGAGCCTCATGGAAACCTTTATAAAAACAGTACAGGAAAAGGGTGTCCCAGGCATCCACCTTGGAGTGGATGGGAGGAACACCCGTGCATATGGTTTCTATGAGAGAATGGGATTTACCATCCTAGAACAACAGAGCTGGGGATCGGTTTTTGGGAAACAGTTGATCTAGTCAGCATCCACTCCCCATTTAATCTTCAAATACTCCAAGTCACTGGCAAGCCTGTTGATCGCATTGGTGAGCCGCTGGGCACGTTTTTCTTCAAGGTTCTTCTCTTTCCCAGCATTTTCCAAGCGCTGCACAACTGAGAGTAGGTTGGCCTCTTGCTTCTTTAGCTCTTCTAAAGCCTCATTTAGCTCACGGAAGTATGGAAGCATGATCTCTTCCATAGGCTCTGCAAGTGGCAATGACTCCTCATTGAGCAAGTCGAACCGTTCCAGAACCTTAGGTGCATATGCCTTGATGCCCAGAGTTCTGGATACATAGGAAGCAAACCATGGGGCAACTTCCTTATCCCCATGAACAATGAAGACTCGTCTTGGCTCCTTTTTGAAGCTGGTAAGCCATTTCACCAAGCCTTCCTGGTCGGCATGCCCGCTGATACCATGCAACTCATTCACTTCACAACGTACATCAATCTGCTCACCAAAGATGGTGACATGCCTTGCTCCCTCAAGAATGGAACGTCCAAGTGTTCCACCCGCCTGATACCCACTAAAGAGAACCGTACACTCACTTCTCCACAAATTATGCTTTAAGTGGTGTTTGATCCTTCCCGCCTCACACATACCACTGGAGCTAATGATCACACAACTTTCCTTGCGCCGGTTCAATGCCTTGGACCCCTCTACATCAGTGATGGTTACCAAAGAGGGGAACAGGATAGGATTGATACCCTTGTTCACCAGCTCCATGGTTTCATCATCCATATAGCCAAACAAGTTTCCTGCAAACACATGGGTTGCCTTCACCGATAGCGGGCTATCAACAAATACCGGTATCTCATGAACTGTTGGACAGAGCTTTTTCTCAATGATTACCCTCAACAAATAGAGCATCTCCTGCGTCCTGCCAACCGCAAAAGCAGGGATTATTACATTGCCGCCACGTTTGAACGTCCGCTCAATGATATCTGCAAGCTCTTGCGCCCTTACCTGAGTGGGAACAGAGTTACCAACAGCATTCTCTGGTTTCTTATGTACCCGGTTTCCATAGGTGGACTCCATCACCACGAAATCCGCGGTATCGATATAGTCTGGGTCCTTGATCAAGGGCTGGTCAAAATTTCCGATATCACCTGAAAATACCAGTTTGCGATTCTCTTTTCCTTCACTGAGCCACATCTCAATGGAAGATGAACCCAGCAGGTGTCCTGCATCATTGAATCGCACCTTGATACCCTCATCAATCTCGCAGACCGTCTCATAGTCGCAAGGAGAAAAGAAACGCATTGAATCCTTCGCATCTTCTACCGTGTATAAAGCCTCCACTCCTTTCTTGCCTGCACGCACTGCTTTCCGGTTTTTCCATTCAGCCTCCATCTCATGGATATGGCCGCTATCGGCAAGCATGATCTCACACAAATCCACTGTTGCTGCAGTACAGAAAATCTTACCCTCGAAACCCTCCTTCACCAGCAGGGGAATACGTCCACTGTGGTCAATATGGGCATGAGTCAAGAACACATAATCTATGGCGTGTGCATCAAAAGGAAGATTTATTCCCGATTCTTTCTCATCATTGCCTTGGGGGAGACCGCAGTCGACAAGCAAATACTTGCCGTTTACCTCCACCAGCGTACAACTACCTGTTACCTGTTGTGCTGCTCCGAAAAACGTAATATGCATAGTGAGTACCTCTCTACTACTACAATACGACTGTTGTGGGCACAGTGCAATTGCATTCTAAATCCAACGTATCTTGTAATGCAAAGCTTGATTGGGTATCCTACCCTAAAGGGAGAAAGCCTATGGATGCAATTGTCAAAACGAATCGTACTTTGCAGGTACAACGTACTATCAAGGCGCTCAACAAAAACAATATTGATGCCCGCTTCATTGAAACGGTACAGGATGTTGTTCCTGTGGTCACGTCGCTTCTCTCAAAAGGAGAGAGTGTAGCAGTGGGAGGGTCTGTGACCCTTAAGGAAACAGGAGTCCTGGATTTTCTGAGAAATGGAAATTATACCTTTTTCGACCGTTACAAACCAGGCCTGGATAAAGAGGAAGTCACGGAGGTCCTGCATAAGAGCTTCTTTGTTGATACCTATTTTGCCAGTGCCAATGCCGTTACCGAACATGGAGAGCTGTACTGTGTTGACGGGACAAGCAACAGGGTAGCTGCCCTGCTCTATGGCCCAAAACAGGTCATCCTAGTGGTCTCTTGGGACAAGATTGTCCCTGACCTGATAAGTGCCATTCTCAGAGTAAAGCAAATTGCCGCGCCTTCCAATGCAAGACGCTTGGATACAGGTACTTATTGTGTAGAGAGTGGGAAGTGCATCAACCCAAATTGTGATGAACGAAATCTCATGGCTCTCGCAGCAGGTGCTTGCGAACACACTATTTGCTCAAACTATGTGGTGTTCAGCCACCAACATGTACCTGGAAGAATGAAGGTTCTCATAATCGGTGAGAGCCTCGGATATTGATTTGGAGGAATCATGACAACAGATTTTACGTATTACACCCCTACCCGTGTCGTCTTCGGGAAAGACACAGAGAAACAAGTCGGAACACTGGTCAAAGAACAGGGCTGCAAGAAAGTCTTGCTCCACTACGGATCAGAGAGTGCAAAGAGAACAGGATTGCTGGACCGTATCAAAGCATCACTCGATGCAGAAAACATCAGCTATGTTGAACTAGGAGGGGTAGTCCCCAACCCACGGCTCAGCAAGGTACATGAAGGTATTATGCTGGGTAAACGCGAGGGAGTAGACTTCCTGCTCGCTGTTGGTGGCGGTTCGGTCATCGACTCAGCAAAGGCCATCGGTTATGGATTGTACCATGGTGGCGAAGTATGGGATTTCTATGACCAGAAGCGGCAGGTTGAAGGATGTATTCCAGTCGGTACTGTGTTGACCATCGCCGCAGCAGGGAGTGAAATGAGCAACTCCTCGGTCATCACCAATGAAGACGGTAATCTCAAACGAGGCCTGAATCATGACTCCTCACGATGCAAGTTTGCCATCATGAATCCTGAATTGACATACACTCTGCCACAGTATCAGACTATGTGCGGGGCTGTAGACATCATGATGCATACAATGGAACGCTATTTCATCATCGATGACACCATGGATCTAACTGATGAGATTGCGGAGGGGTTGCTTAGGACTGTAATCAAATCTGCTCTCGTATTGAAAGATACATATGACGATTATGACGCACGTGCAAACATCATGTGGGCGAGCAGCCTCTCACACAACGGATTAACCGGAGCTGGGAACAGTGCCCCTGGAGATTGGGCTCCACACCAGTTGGAACACGAGATGGGCGGAATGTTTGACGTGGCCCACGGTGCCGGACTTGCCGCAATCTGGGATAGTTGGGCTCGTTATGTGTATAAGCAGAAACCCGAGCGGTTTGCGGCATTCGGTAGCGCTGTATTTGGCATCGAGAGAACTGAGGATGCTGAAGCAGATGCATTGAAAGCCATCGAGCAGGTCAAGGCATTTTTCAAGAGCATTTCAATGCCTACCAATTTCCGGGAATTAGGAATTGCTCCTACTGAAGAGCAAATTGATGAAATGACACTGAAGGCTACCTTCTTTGGTAAGAGGACTCTAGGGAACTTCCTCGTTTTGGGAGCGAAAGAGATCAAGGACATCTATATGGATGCCAACCAAGGTTAAGCATCTCCTCTGCCAAAGATAGAGCAACAAGTACTGTTCAAGGGTGCGGTGAGGACCTTTCTCCCGCCGCAGTCTTGCCAGTGCATTCCTCCTGAGAAATGAACGATACAAACGAATGACAGGTATCAATACCTTGGTTGGTCAGTTTGGAAGCCAAGGTTTGCCAGGTTCTACCTTGCATAGAGAATCCAAGATCATTATTCAGAGTACTCGAGCATTCTATAATCTCTGAAAGCGTGTATACTTCTGTAATCTTGGTTTTCAGGAGTGAAACAAGAGACGGAACATCACTACACAATGAAAGGTATCAATACCCCAGGGCAAGCCCTGGACTCAGGAGGCATTGCCTCCTTTTCCGCCCCAGGGACGGGGTATCTCACCTTGCTTTCCCGGCACTCGCTCCAGAGAGGAACCATCATGCTGATTCCTTTCCTCTCGCTCCGTTGGGGAATGAGATACCTTACGATATGATAGAACAGGGAATACGTTCAGCTGTAACGAATAAAGCACCCTCGCTTTGAGAGTGCTTTCCTTCTATTTCCAGTATATGCCTATTCCATGAACAGCCGTACCACCTCATCACTATCCCTGGCTTGCTCCAGCATTCGTCTGAATACCTGGCTTGTGCAACTTCGGGCAATGGAAGCAAGCAATTCAACATGCGCGGAAGCTTCCTTTGAAGGAGCCAACACCAAGAAAAAGATTCTGCTCTTCTGTCCATCTGGCGCATCAAATTCAACAGGTAATCTGCTTATGCCAACCACCAGAGAAACATGTTCCACCACATCACTCTTTGCATGCGGGATTGCAATTCCGTTACCGATGCCGGTGGAGCCGAGACTCTCTCGATCAAGGACAGCGTTCAAAACATCTTCAAACTGCTTAGCTGAATACCCTTTTGCTTTCGCCATCACTTCAACAAGTTCTGTGATCACACCCTGTTTGTCGGTGTGCATGAGGGGCACCTTCACCAAGTTTCTGTCCAATACATCCAGTACATTCATGCAAAGCTCCTTATGCTTCAAATTCCAGCCAGATATCATCATCATCCCTGACTACCAGTACAGGGCAAGGTGAGGTACGTAGCATCCTGTCAGTCTCACTGGCAAGCTCCTCTCGTCGAGAACGGATATCCGTAACCCCTCCGAGCACCAGCAGATCAGCTTTTGAAGACTTCAACAGCTCTTTCATCACTATATGCACAGTACCTTCCAGTTTTACCGTTTCTATGAGTACTTGCTTCTGCTGGGCAAGATGGGAGGCATGCCGTAGATATCTATCAGCATCCAATTGTAGGTCGCGTTGGTACTCATCACGTTCCACCGTCACGAATATACCCGCCTTGACCAATTCACTCAAGGCTTTGGTATTTACTACATATACGGCGGTCAGTTTTGCATCGTGTTCCTTGGCCAACTTGATGCCATACATTATGGCTGTCATCGAACTCTCTGAACCATCGAGATACACGACGATCTGCTTAAACGGAACTCCCATGCAAACCTCCCTGTGATTTCATCGTATCATCATCTTCTGAAGTGGTCAAAGCCTGGACCGATGCCTTGGCATTCTCCATCCTATCTTTCACTACCTTCAGCAGGATAAAATTCTCCCGTTCCTGTTCTTCAATGCGAGAACGCATCCAGGCAATAGTTTCCTTGTTTTCCGGAATGACAATCTTCTCCAGTGCATTTACCTTCCGTATCGTTTTCTTCACTTCTCTTGCCAGCCTCATGATTGAGACTTTCAGCTCGGCAAGCCTTCCCATCAACTGCAGTGTAGTTCGATACCTATCAATGGAAAGTTCACTCAGAATGCTGGTATCTTCACTGCTGAAATACGGACTATGGTCGGAGAACGAGGTATTCACCTTGGGAACCGTGACCCCCATGACTCTCCGAGAGCTCAACTCAATGGAATAGTCAATATTGACGGCACCTGCCAGGTTTCCCACCCTCAGTCGCCCCATCTGCATGATAGCATCACTAAGCGAATTTTGGGCTTCACCTAGTGACTGGACCACCCTACCCTCATAATCAACTGCTTGGTCTACAAGTGTAAGGAGCTCAACCACGAGGATTGACCGTTTCTGGTCGAGCAATTCATACCCGAGTTGGGCAAACTTGAGGTCATCTATCAGTTTGAGCAGATTGCTCCTTGTAGGAGCAAGTGTAGTATTCAAAACTCCTCCTATCTGCCGTAATGTTCGGCAATCTCCTCATCACTAAGACGCTGCAACTCCTCGGAAGGCAGTTTTCCTAAAGCCTCCCAACCAAGATCAAGTGTCTGTTCAATACTTCGATCCTCATCAAACCCTTGGTTCACAAACCGCTTTTCAAAGAAGTTTCCGAATTCAAGGTACTGTTGGTCGAGTGTGGTCAACTCCTCTTCCCCAATAACCGAAGCCAGGTTCTGTACGTCCTTCACATGACTGTAGGATGCAAATAATTGATTTGCTAGGTGCGGATGATCTTCTCGGGTCATCCCCTCCCCAATGCCGTCTTTCATTAAGCGCGAAAGAGAGGGCAAACAGTTGATAGGTGGATAGATTCCCCGCGCCTGCATCCCGCGCTCAAACACAATCTGTCCCTCAGTGATGTATCCTGTCAGATCTGGCACTGGGTGGCTGATATCATCATTAGGCATGGAAAGAATCGGAAGCTGGGTAATTGACCCGCTCTTTCCTGTTATCTTTCCAGAACGCTCATAAATCTCCGCAAGATTGGAGTACAGGTAGCCTGGATATCCTTTTCGGGACGGAATCTCACCACGCATGGTGCCAATCTCTCTCAATGACTCACAGTAGTTTGTCATATCAGTCATAATAACCAGTACCTGTTTGCCCTTGTCAAAGGCAAGATGCTCAGCCAACGTCAGAGCCGTCTTGGGGGTAATGGTTCGCTCGATGGACGGGTCGTCAGCCAAGGAAAGAAAAAGTGCAACATTGTCCAGTACACCACTCTCCTCAAAGCTATTCGTGAAGAAACGGGCTACGTCATGCTTGACACCCATGGCTGCAAACACAATGCAGAAATCCCCTTCACTTCCTCGGACTTTTGCCTGACGGGCAATCTGTGCGGCGAGTTGGTTGTGATCCAAGCCGTTTCCGCTGAAAATAGGAAGTTTCTGACCCTGAATCAGTGTTGTCATGCCATCAATAACTGAAATCCCGGTCTGGATAAAATCCCTGGGATACTCACGTGCCGTTGGATTGATAGGTACCCCATTCACATCCCGCTCGGCAAAACCGTGTATGGTACCTGACCCGTCTCTGCTCTTTCCAAGTCCGTTCATAACCCGACCAAGCATTTGCTCTGAAACAGGCAATGTGAGGGGTTCTCCCATGAACCGCATACCGGTACCAGGAAGTGTCAGGCTGTCAGTTCCCTCAAAGACTTGGACGACGACAACCTCATCACTGGTGTCGAGTACCTGCCCTGAACGGCGTGCACCATCAGGAGTAACTACCTCAACCAACTCTCCAAAACCGACCGGATGGGTATTACGCATATATACCAATGGTCCATCAATCCTGCTAGCCCCACGGTATTCCCTACCGCTTAATAGCCTCCGATCACTTTGGGCCATCAATGATTCAGTATTAGTTTTCATAGATTCCTCCAATCTGATCAATGGAGCGCTCAAGCCTTAGCTGGATCTTATCAATCTTATCAAGTTCATCTCCCTTGACGGTAAGACGCATCCTTGCCATCTCTTGGACAGCACGGAGTCTTCTTATCTTCACCATCGGAACTCCCTTGTTGATTGCTTCCATCCCCTTCTCATAGTAGGCAAGGATTACAGCAAGCATTTTTACCTGTTTCTCAACTGAACAGAACCGATCGACTTCATCAAAGGCGTTCTGCTGGAGGAATGCGGTCTTGAAGAGAGAACACACTTCCAGAATAAAGTTCTGGGTGTCGGGAAGGGCATCAGGACCTACAAGTTTGACGATCTGCTGCAAACGGACTTCCTTCTGCAATAAATCCATGATCCGCAGCCGGTTCTCGTACCACGATCCATCGCTGTGGTCATTCCACCACTGCGTCACATCCCCAAGATATTCGCTATAGGAGTCCAACCAGCTTATTGCAGGATAGTGCCGACTACTTGCAAGCTGTCGATCCAGGCCCCAAAAGCAACGTACGAATCGTTTTGTATGTTGCGTTACCGGCTCAGAAAAGTCACCACCTGGAGGGCTCACTGCCCCAATGATGGAAACAGAACCATCGCTTCCAGAAAGGTTTCGCATGAAGCCCGCCCGTTCATAAAACTGTGCGATACGAGTCGGCAAATAAGCTGGGAAGCCCTCCTCAGCCGGCATTTCTTCCATACGACCACTGAGCTCGCGGAGTGCTTCAGCCCAACGGCTGGTTGAGTCTGCCATGATAGCCACATGATATCCTTGGTCGCGATAGTATTCAGCCATCGTGATTCCCGTGTAGATACTCGCTTCACGGGCACTTACCGGCATATTGGATGTATTTGCAATGAGAATGGTACGCTCCATCAATGACTGGCCGGTACGTGGATCAACTAAGAGAGGGAACTCCCTCAATACGTCTGTCATCTCGTTGCCACGCTCTCCACAACCAATGTAAACAATGATATCTGCATCACACCATTGGGCGATGGAGTGCTGTGTCATGGTCTTTCCGGTGCCAAACCCACCTGGGATTGCCACCGTTCCTCCCTTCGCCAGAGGGAAAAGGGTGTCAATGACCCTAAGCCCTGTCACGAGAGGCTGCTTCAATGCAAGACGACTCGCTACTGGTCGCGGTATCCTGATCGGCCACTTCTGCACCATGGTAATTTTCTGTTGCTTTCCATCAGGAAGAACCAAAGTCGCTATGACTTCATCTACCGTATAGGATCCTGCGGGAACAATTTCACTGAGCGTTGCTTCTTGGTACTGGGGAGGAATAATAATCCTGTGTTGGACCCGGCTGGTCTCCTCTACTGTTGCAATGACCATTCCTGCATAGACGATCGTACCCGCTTCAACAACCGGAGTAAATTCCCATTGTTTTCCATGGTCTACCGCATCATAGGAAAGACCACGTGAAATGAAAGCGCCACTAGCTTCCATGAGTTTCTCCAATGGACGCTGAATACCATCATAAATAGTACCGATAAGCCCAGGGGCAAGCTCGACGCTTAGACTCATACCGCTTCCATAGACGTTGTCACCTGGACAGATACCAGTTGCATCCTCATACACTTGGACAGTAGCCAATCCATCATAGAGTTTGACCACCTCCCCGACCAGTTGTTGTTCACCGATACGGACCATTTCCATCATCATGGCATTTGTGATGTCCTTAACGATGAGAACCGGTCCATTTACTCGTTTGACACGTCCGATTATTCTTTCTTTCATGAATGTTCCTGAATCAAAGACCTGATATCGCGGTCGAACCGTCTGAGACGGATTTCAACCTGGTTGTTGAATGAAATGGTATCATCCATCGAGGAAACAATCACACCGAGGCCTTGCAATGGTTTTGGGTCAAGGTGCAAGGTAATCTTTGCACCAGTGGCTTCCTGCACAAGACGGGTTGCTTCTTCGAGATGTTCCTCTTTCACGGGACATTTACGAGAAGAGGCAACCTTGGCCTCCTTGAGATCCAAACCGATAGCAGCCTCTGCAATCCATGTGCTCAGATGCTTGGCAACCTTTTTTGCATCAAGCAGTTCGGTCACACGCCTAAGTACCTGCTGATAGCTCTCATCGATCTGTCGAAGGTTCGCCTTTCGCTTAGCACTTGCCAGATTAGCCTGTTTCTTCAACTCAATGTTCTTGAGTTTCTGCTCATGATCCTTCTGCAAGGAGGCTATCTCCCTGTCAATCTTGAGCTGGGCTTCCTCTGCAATACGTCCTGCTTGTTTTTGGGCATCCTCAAGCTTTTTTTGAGCAGTCAGCTCAGCTTGTTCCAAGATGCCTGAAAGCAATCGGTTGTCAGTTGTTTCCATACGAACTCATCCTACAATGATACCCCAATCGCTTTATTGACCAGGGCACGCAAGTCTGTACCTCCCTCTTTTGAACGGGGGGAAGGTATTTCCACAACAAGGGGGAAGGATTCGGAAAATAAAAACTGGTCCACAATAGGCCTGATCATATTTGCAACCTCATCTGTAATGATGATGATGCCATTCTGTGAATCTTCCACCGCCTTGTCCCAGGCTCGTTTGGCCTGTTGTGCATTTGTCGCTTCCATGCCGAACACACCAACAAGGGAAAATCCAAGTACGGTATCTTCGTCACCGATGACAAAATATTTCATCGATTATACCTTTCCAAGGATCATCAAACTGGTGATAAATCCAAAGACAACCAGACCTTCAGCAAGTGCTATGAAGATCAAAGCTTGGCTGGCAATCTCAGGACGCTCACTGATGGCACCCATGGCGGCACTTCCAACCTTACCAATAGCCATACCGGCAGCCAATGCACCAAGACCAAAAGCCAATGCTGCACTAAAACATACCAGAGCGAGATTGTAATCACCACGAGTGGCAGCCTCAGTGGTTGCAGCATAGGCGCTGGGTGCGAAGATGAAGCCGCTTGCAAGAAGCAGAAGTGCTGTTGCTACAAAGGTCATCGATACTTTTCTTCTGAATGCGATGTTGGTCATACTGTGACCCTCCTCAAAAAATTCACTATCTCTGCTCGGAAGAAGAGTTCTTCAACCCAACTGGCTGATAAGCTACTCCCTTTCCGGTAAAATACCGTGAGAAGAACTCGTAATAGTTCAACCTCAAAGATTGTATTCCTGAACTTAATCCTTCCAGGACAATCACCAGGATATTTCCTAGGATGAAAATCACCACTCCGCCGAAACCATCAACCAAAGACGAGAGTTCCTTAAATGCCTGCATCAGTGACGCATGTGCGATGCCAAGTCCTGCAACACGCATGAAGGAAAGGGTGTTGGAAAGATATCCGGTGAAAATTTCCAGAATATCTATAAACCACTCCAGAATTGCGTCCATCGTCACGGTCCCTAAATCGTGGCGTTTTCCTCCTTGCTTAACTGAAATGTAGTAAGCAAGGAAACCCCTTATCAAGAGTAGGAAAAGGGAAACGGCAAGAACTGGGGCTATCCAAGGATCAGAAGGAAAGCTTTGATAGCCACTCTCTACAAAGGCGAAGCCCATATAGAGCCCTGTCCCAAAGAGCACACCTCCCAGCAATCCGTTCTTATCCAAGGTAAGCTGTAGATAGGATTTTTTCCTAAAAAGATTTATCCAATTCAACACCAAGCCCGTATAGATAACAATAATGCCGAACTTGACAGTCAGACCCAGAATATCATACACATCAGTGATTAGGGAACCATCCCCTCCATGTCCTGCTACTACTGCCTCATAATTGAACCAGATTGCAGGAAAGAGACTCAAGCCAAAATAACTGCCAAAAAGCGCTCCGAATATCATGGCAGAAATGCCCAGATAGATCAGAAGATCAGTCAAATTCCGGCTGATCATCCCATCCTTCTTCAACGGATTCTTCTTATATCCATACTTTCCAAGCAAGGCAACCAATAAAAGCACCAATCCCTGACCTACATCGGCAAACATCAGACCAAACATGCAGAGATAGGCAATCATGACAAAGATGGTAGGGTTGACCGAGCCATACTCTGGCGTGCTGTAGTTGTTTACCATTCTTTGGAATGGAGCAAGTATCTTGGGACTGGATACTGCTACAGGAACCTCATTGCGGGGAACCTGCCTAGCATCAGTCCATTCAATGACACACTGTCCTTCACTTGCCTGTATGATCGCTTGCTCAACAACCTCCGCCTGATCAGTAGGGACCCAACCGGAGAAAAGCGTTGTATTGCGGGTATAAGCAAAGTAAGAGCGGATTTGGTCACTCAGTTCATTCAACCGAAGATTCGCCCAAATGGCAAACAACTGTGCTTGTTGGCTTGATACCATCTCATCAACAGCCTTCTCAATCTTCTCACGTTCTGCAAGTGCTGCATCGTGTTCCTTCCCAAGCTGGTCCTTGATCATGGAAATAGCTTGCTGTTGCAACTGGACATCACTGGATTCCATCCAACCGAACTTTTCCAGAAGAGGGTCAACCTGCCCTACATCACGGCGAAGCGTCAGGGATATCCAGAGATCAGTATTTTCAACGCTTTCCAACAGGCCTCCAAAGGCAGCAATCTTTTCTTTGAGGTCCTCACTTCGGCCTTTTGTAATCTGTCCAACCCTGAGGTCAAGGTACTCTCCCTTGTCCTCCTTGATATAGCGTTGCATCTCCTCAAGGCCCATCACCATCTGGTTGCTCTCTTTCTGTTTCTCTTTCAGGGAGAGTAAGCTCGCAGTGAGGTCATCCAACGTTTTCTTGAATGCTTCAAGCTGGGGCTTTTCCAAGTTCTGCACATCGAGCACTTCACTGGTTGGTACGGTAATATGCCCCTGCTTGAGCAAGGCTTCCACCCGATGACGCATATCTTGGAGAGCTGAACGGCTGACAGAACTCTGCCGGAAGGAAAGTTTCTCCATTTGGCCAGGGTCAAGTTTGTTGATATGGACAAAGTCCAAGACACCTAGCCGAAGCAAGGATTTGACGACCCTATCACTTGTCTGTTCCAAAACCACAGCAGTAAGTAATTTCATTGGTCGTGTAAACAAATTCATACCAACACCCCCCTGATGTACGCTTCTTCATATCCATAGTACTTCCCATTGAGAATGGCCTTCACCATACTAGTTTCTTCCTTGAAGAGGAAGAAGTAGGATAAGGAGAGCCCGATGGTAAAAGGATCTTGTGCAAGCATACGCTGGTAGATGGCTTTTCTCCGTTCAGCCAAATACCCTTCAATCTTTAATGTCTCAAGCAAACTCGCCTCATCGTAATTCGTACTTTCTCGATGTAACGGAACCGTTTCCTGCTCAAGCCCTGGATAGTAACGATTGATGATTGAATGAGGATTACGCTCAGATGCATTCTGCCTTAAATAAGCCTCAGTCTCCTTGCTTGATGCAACTTTGCCCCAAGGAAGCAGTAGTTTTTTCACAGCATCAGCATCCATATGATGATACCATCCATAGCGTACCAACATGATTAGATTACGTAGGTCAATTTCCAACAAAAACATGGATGTAGCTACTTCTTCATCTGCTTTCTTAAGCGTTTTTACACAATCCATCAGATGTACATACCACATACGATCCAGTGCTGTTTCCAAGGGGAACAATCCTGATTGCTGCAAGTCTTGCTCGCTGAACGCAGTCACTGTGGCATGGTATGGGCTGTCTTTCAGGGATTCTCCGACAACATCCCAGCTGGTTGCATTGATCAATGCAGTCCAATCAATGGGATAGAGGATTATTTCCTTGAACAAGTATTCACTGCGATGACGAATCGGTCGTTGCCGCATGATACTGCTGTACCAGAGTCTGAGGGTGTTCTTCAGATTGTCTATTTCAATTTTTTCAAGGAGATGGTTGATGAGATCTGCACTACTGCCCTCAAGATAGCGTGCAACCTCCTTGTACATGGAAATCTCCATCCCAAGCAAAACTAGTTCCATTTGCTGGAGGTCACCTGTTCGGTCGTATGCTTCGGCCACTGCATGGTATTTGGAGTCACGAAGCACCCCCACAGCTTCAACCAAGGAAGAAGCGTGCAAGAGATTCTCAATAACCTTGCTTTGCCGCATTAAGCCAATCTTCGCCCGTAGCTTGGCGTTGATAAACCCATACAACGATACACGATCACTGCTCATTTGTGTTCCAGAAAAGCATCAAAATCGGTTTTGCAAACTTGCTCTACGATTGCATGTGCGATGGTGTCAAGGGTTTCCCCTGAAATGTTGCTGGAGATATTCAAGCTCTCTTCATACTCCTCAACTTCCGCTCTGGCCTCAGTTTCGGCCTGTTCCTGTAGTGCACGAAGACGATCACGCTCTTCTTTTACAGAGGAACGTATGAGTTCATTAGCAGTACTTTGGGCGGCGGAAATAATATCTCTGGCTGAATGTTCGGCATCTCTTATGATTTGTTGTGCTCTATCTTCAACCGATAATACATCGTTGATTATATCGCTACGCACAGTTTCACTTCCTATTAAAGAGTTATACAGGTTCTTTTCTATACTCTACCTTTTGCATAAACGTGTCAAGCAAACTAAGGAGCTGCAGTGACAACCTGCTGAGCAGTTGGATCGGCCGCCTCAGAATCAACCATGGAGTCGAACAGAGTTTCATCAAAAGCAAAATCATCCTCCGTCACAAAGCCATCCTGTTCAAAGGATTCAAACCCAAAATCACTCTCATCAAACGGCGGGAAGATGATGGTCCAGAACGTTTCCTCATCCATGCGTTCCACTATTTCCAGAGTGACTTGTGCATCATATCCGGTAGCAAGCTCAGAACCGAACACATCCATTTCCTCTTCAACCTGCAAACCACTGGATGTGTCTTTAACAATGATCCGCTCCTCAAAGGCAGGATCAGAAACCCAGAAGTCCTCAAGCAACAAGACCCGGTCCAAGCCCAATTCCTCCGAAGAAATGTCAGGAACGACAAACCGGACTGCATACCAGAGGTCATCCACTTGTAGGTCAAACAGGTAGGTACCACTCACCACTTCACTGAGGATGTAGCGTCCTTCTTGGTCAGTGAAAAGATAGAGTGCATCATTGCGGATAAGCTCTTCCTCTCCTGCTGCATTCGTCCGCACCTCATACACAGGTGAGGAGTATTGCACGTAGGGAGAACCATCAGCCATGTAGAGGACTCCGCTGACCGTAAAGGATGGTTCCATATCCAGTCTTGCAACAAAGGACTGCCTGCTTCGTGGGGTTAATTCATAGACAAACGAAGTACCAGTTGAGTACTCGCTTACTCCACTACTGAATACCACGATGCTGTTTTTTGTGTTCGGAGTTAGTGAATTATACAATGCGCTTCCAAGGGGTCTGCTTAAAGCAGACGGTGAACTATCCAAGCTCCGTGCTATGGAGATATCTGAGTCTTTCAAGTCTCCGGTTGGTTTCACCAACAGGAAGGACTCCCCGACTGCCTTGCCAATGCCGAATGCACCATCTGCATACGCCAAGGCAGTGCTTGCAGTGAAGGTGGTAGTCATATCCTGATAGGAGTTGCCGATTTGTTGCCGGAGTGAGAAGTTCGAAAGCTCACCACTATGGGCCCATGCCGCAACAATGGAGTGGTTCCTCGGATCTTCCAAGCGGAACCCGCTCAGGGAAAGATTGACACTATCATCCCCGGAAGGTCTCCAACTCATTCCCATAGAGGTTGATGCAGTGCCATCAAGGAACGGAGTACCGGAACGTACACTTGTGGAGGCATTGGTACTGAGCTTGGGACTGAAGGTATAGCTCCCTGATATTTGAGCAGATACAGTTGGATCAAGAGGATTACTACTTGGTCCATTAGCTGTAATTGAACCACTGAGTGAGAATCCTGGGAAGGGAGAAAATCCTGTAGCAAAGGACGCACTCCAACCTGGATACTGAATACTGGAGTTATAGGAGAGATTTCCCGAAAGGGTATACCGAACTTTCTCGGTAAAGCTACCTGAGTATGAGAGGGAGAACGAGGTATTGGTGGTAACGGGACTTCCTGCATCCTTTGCAGGAATACTATGGTTCACGGTCCCGCTAATCGTCCCAAACCTGCTCTCCTGAGGTCCACTGTAACGGTGGCTCAGACTTGCGGAGAACGATGGGGCCAACTTTGAAGCATCCAGACCAAGAGAAAGCTGCAATTGTGAAGTTCCCACCATAGTTGCAAGCACCCCATTGAACATACCACTGAAGATACCGGGGCTAAAGGCAATCTCACTGGTTAAGGTAAAAACATCCGTCAAGCCTGTCTGCTGGTAGTAAGTGGCGGTGAAGGCATCAGGGTGGTAGGAGAGATACTGATCATTGAACCAAGGGATACTGACATCAGTGGTAGCAGTGGTAGACTTCTCTCTAGGTACACTGAAGCCGAAGCCGTAGAGACTATCTCCCTTGCCAAGCAAACGGTAGTCGTAGCCCATGTCAACATACTCAACTCTCTCATCCTCTGGATGGTTGTCTGGAATGATGGTGATCTTAATCTGATTGGCGCCCTGGGTAAAGACAAAGTCCCTGAGGCGATAGGTACCTGCCTGGAATTTTCGCTTGAATACCTCTTCCCCGTTGATGGTAATAATGACCTCGGAGGGCTCAACCAATACAATCCGGTATTCAAACTGATTACCCTTCGCTCGTTCGGTTCCGTAGGCATAATTCTTCTCAAACGTAATACCAACATTGGTATATGAGCCAAGATTCTTATTGCTCAGATTGGTTCCTACATGACCGAAACTCAGACGATGGCTCGACTCAACAAAGTCATAGAACCCATTCCAGGTTCCCGGGTTGAAATACGGTTGTAGAGAAGAAAGTGAATAGTAGAAGTTGAGACCAATACCGAGCGTGGAAATTCTGTTGGAAACTGAGAGAGAGAGCAGTTTCTGGTTTATTGCGGAGAAATCCGCATCATAGTCGAGCATTCCATGGAGGCTGAGCGAGCTTGCAACTGCAAATTTGGCAGGCTCCAGCACGATTGCCCCACTAATGCCGTACTGCTCCCTCCTATTGATCGAACGTGAGGTAATACTTACCGTCCGCTCAGGCATATCTTCCAGGCTGAATTGGAGGTATATGGCAAACTCGGCAGCGTCATATCGGGCTTCAACATTGCGACTCTGCAATGCTTCAAGGGAGATATAGGCAAGTCCATCACCAAATATGCGTTGATTTGCTGCCTCCGTAATAAACGGACCTACATACTGCGCCAGTTCATTGGTATTCAAGAGTCGTTGCTCACCTACAAACTCTACCTCAATGTCTCCTGCAATCTCATTATTGATATAAAGGCCAAGATAATAGAACCCATCCTCATATTGAATGGCAGTATCTTTTCCGACAATAAAGAAATCTGCAAAGAAATCATCCGTATACTCCTCTTCTTCAAACGACCCTCCGTAGAAGAGATCCCACTCTTCCTCGGTAAGAACCATAGGTTCAAATAGGAAGGGAGGGTCAGGAACCACAGGACTGACTACAGCTGCTTTCGCAAAGGAGGGTACACCGGGTACCTTGATATATGCAGATCTCCAACCAAATCCAGGGAAATGGGGAAATGAAAGCAGGTGTTGTGGAGGAGGGAGTTGAGGGATGGAATCCTCTACTGTTTTTGGAATTTCTGCTCCTGATACAATCGCTTGGGGAGGCGTCTCTTCCGATTTTGTTTCCTCTCCTATTGTCGGAGCTACCACAGTGGGTTGCTTAGGAGTCGGCCGCGCGACCTTGATAACGGAGGGCAAATCTTCTGTTCTTGGTTGGTTGAAGCACGTCCAAAGAAATGCAGAAAGAAAGAGGGCAACGAGCACAAGCAAAATCACCAGGAATATTGCGTGTGCGAATCCTCTTGCTTTCATGCGAAAAACCTTTCTAGAACAAGGAGCAGAACACTCCTCTTAATTCGAGTATTTGATTGTGGCTTGATAGGTAACTCCAGGATCACGGGAGAGGCCTTCAGGCCAGGGGATGTTTTTTGTCACCGATTTCTTTGCAAGAATATTCATGCCATCAATGCCATCCAATGCTTCCTCTCCCTGCAGCACTACAGTATTTCCTTTGCTGTCCTTGACTTCCAATACTGCAGAAATCAACAACTGGTGCACCGTACCAAGATTGGCGAGGGTCACGGCCAAAGCAGGAGAACCATCTTCAAGACGTGAAGGAGTTACCGCTCTCACCCCAACATTCTCAACAATCCTTGTAGGCAATACATACAAACTTGTCGTGTAAATATAGAGAAAATTGAACATTCCCTTGTCTGAACTGTTCTTCCCCTGTGAATACGGAATCTGCTCTGCTTTCAAGCGAAAAGAGAGCTCATTGGTTACTGTTCTTGGACCCCGATACTGTACACGCACTACCCAACTGCTCTGCGGGGGAACTACCAATTTATTCGGAACAATAGAGAAATATGCATCCGCAGGTTTATTAACCTCATTTCCCTGAGCATCTTGGTCACGAATAAGTGCTGATAAGCTGATTGCGATTGAGTCATTGCTATCATTTACAATGGTGTAGGTCTTGGTGCTCTCAGCGCCCGTTGGTTGGAACGATTGTTCGAGTGGGGAGAACTGATAAGCAAAGGCTGAAGAAAGCAACAAGCAGGTGAGCAAGAGAAAAACAATGGTCCGTTTCACTCTCTTATTCTGAATTTGGTTCATATTTCACTCTCTTATCATAACATTGAGTTAATTCGCTGTCAGTGTACGCTATCATACCTGATTCATCAAGTCATCTTGGACGCTATCAAGACAAAGCCATCCGCTTTAAGGCAGAATCAAAAGTCCCTTTAAGCATTGGAATGAACTGAAGCACGATGTCATCAATTTCACCAGGGAGTCCTGCTTGCACCCAATCGAGCAAAGTTCCCACAAACGCATGCTTGTAGAAATCAATCAGGAACGCAAGATCTTCTTCTGTTGTACCATACTCTTTTGCACGATCAACGAGGGTCCCATGGAGTAATTTCGCCATCTCACGGCAGAGATATCTGTCAAGCAACTCTCTTCCAAGACTATGATATATATTCATAATCATCGTCTTGTTTTCCACCAAATAGGTGCACATACTCCTTACTGCCGATTCTCCATCATCCCTTGTATGAATACTGGGATACCGACGGGCAAACTCTTGCCCTTCATTAATGAACAACCAATCAAGCAAATCGTAGATATCTCTGAAGTGGTAATAAAATGTCTGGCGATTCACTCCACAACGATTCACGATTTCCTTTACGGTAATCTTATTCAAGGTGTGTTCCGCCATCAATTGCTTCAAGGATTCGGCCAGTGCCAACTTAGTCATCTGCGCCATGGGTACTCCTTTCCTGCCTCTTCGTGCATATAATTGAACACAATTACGACGAAGTCTTAATAAATAGTATTAGTCATCCTACCGCAAAAATCTTTCTTTGACTACTAGTAATGTTTTATTGACACAAGAAACCTTTCATGGTAATGTTCCTTCCTGTCGGGTAACCGATACTGTTCGGGCTGTAGCGCAGGGGTTTAGCGTACATGTCTGGGGGACATGGGGTCGGCGGTTCAAATCCGCCCAGCCCGATATAATACAATATCCTGTAAGAAGTATTTTCTTGCAGGATTTTTTTTATTTTTTTGTGACCAAATTTCTCATGATTCTTGCAACCCTCCTGTTCACGCTCATCGCTCAACAGGACAGAATATTCTGCCCCAAGAAGCATCAGAAGTAGAGTCCAGCCATGCTGCCCCTCTCAGCGGAGAACGCTATATCCTCTTGACTGAATCCCGTATCTGAAGATAGACAGGGAGGGTCACCTGAGGAGGATCAACCTTTTCACCTTCAACCAGTTTGATCAGTATATCCACAGCAAGTCGTCCCCGTTTACCAGTGTCCTGATGAACCGTAGTGATGGATGGAGTGAGGATCCTGCTGAAGATGTTGTCATCGAAGCCGATGATGGAAATATCATCCGGAACAGTTATCCCTGTTTTCTGGTAATACGATACCGCTTCACTGGCATAGTAGTCAGCAGAACAGACCACAGCGGTACAGGAAGTATCGGGGGAGGCAAGCTCCTCGTATAGAGCATAGCGTTCCTCCTTGACTCTTGAGAGGGGTATGAAATTCTCTTCGGCAAGGCTCCTTCCCTGTTCCTCAAGAGCATCCCTCAACCCTAGAAAACGCATATAGTCGGAACCGGTCTTTTCTGGTCCGTTCGAGAGGAACACCATCTGACGGTGCCCCATTGACTGGAGATATTCAGATATCTGGTACCCTCCTGACCTGTCTTCAATCCCGACACGGTAATATCGCATGTCGCCTTCTATATCGTAATCATAACTGTCGATGTGAACTACCGGACACGAAACCTGATTGCTGATACGGGGTATGATCTCACGTGGCACCCACAGTATAATAACCCCCGCAAGCTTCCATGACTGGACGAATCTCAACACCTCGTTCTGGTCACTGGTTGTATGAACCATCATATAATAGCCAAGCTGTCTGAGTTCCCATTCAATGTTACCAAGAATGGTGAAGCTGAAAGGATCTTCGAACTGCGTCTCATCCCTGCGTGGTTCACTGAAAAAGACAACCCCTACGATACGGGAATTCTCATGGGCAAGGATGTTCGCAGCCATGTTCGGTGCATAGTTGACTTCCTTCAGTATCCTCTTGACCTTGTCTCGGACTACGGGAGACACCTTGCCGGTTCTCCCATGAATTACATTCGAGACAGTGGTAGGACTGACTCCAGCCATCTTGGAGATTTCTTTGATAGTCAACATGGCCTTACTATATGCATCTCCCCAAGCTTTGTCAAAAGCCTGCATCAGATTGACTCGACTCCCCCTGCACTGCAGAGGGAGTGAGCCATTCACTATTTTAGGTACCCGAGCCATTTACTCTGGACATCAATCATACGGGTCACCATGTCATTGATATGTGAGACCTGATTCACCACCGGGTTCGCGATAATTGCCTGAGTTGCCAATTCCTTACTGGCTTGCAGGACCGCTTCAGCGGTGAGATCGTAGACACCACAGTAGTTTCTCATCAGGGCAAGATAACCCTTGGGGAGGGAGGGAACCTTGATACCCTTCACCCCATCCTTATTGATGACTGCAGGGACTTCGACCACGACCCAGGAAGGCAGGTCCTCAATCAGTCCGTCATTTATCACATTGACCGCAGCCTCTTCATATCCCAAATCGGTGATAATCCCTTCGATGATAGGAATCGCTCGCTCATGCAGCTTTAGCTCGATCTCAGGTCTCTGTTCGACGGTCAAAGTCGCACGATAATAATCATAGAAATCGAGGATTCCACGATGATCCACAATATCCCAGGCCCAGGAGAGGTATTCCCCAAAGTGACTATCCACGGTGATGGGAAGCAACTTGTAATGCTCAAGCATGAACTTCGCAATGCGTTTGTCGGTCCACTCGAAACGACCCTTCCGTCCAGGTCCCTTTTTATCGAAGGCTTCGTGGCTCTCCATCTTCCCAGTCTTGAGATACGTCTCGTAGAAATCACTGTATCCTGCTTCTTGCTTGAAGAACTCGGCAGATCTCTCGAGTACCTGTGGGTAGAGGTCTTCCCCTTTAGCTTTGTCCTTCAGCTCATACAAACAGCTGAAGTGATTGAGCCCGGCGGCACGGAAAGTGAGATCTTCAATCTCCTTATCGAGCATGGCAGGCAACCAGCGATTCAGCCAGCCAATTTCGTGACACATACCGACGAACCTCGCCTGGGGATATTTACGCATCACTGCAGTACCGATCGCAGTCATCGGATTGGAATAGTTGAATATCCAGGCATCAGGACAGATTTGTACGGCATCCCCTACAATATCGAGAATGTGGGGTATGATCCGCAGTGAATGGAATACGCCTCCGGGACCTCCATTCTCCCCATAGACCTGATGCACCCCATACTGCAATGGTACTTTCCAGTCATCATCCCAGAGCTTGAAACGGTCTCCGACTTCAATCGAAGAGATAATAAAATCAGCTCCCGTGAAAGCCTCTTTGCGATTCAAGGTTGCACTCACTGTGAAATCAAGAGCTTCCTTCTTCAGGAACTCCTTTGCGATGCGCTCGACTCGCTCCATCGCAACGGCATTGATGTCAAGAAGCGTGACCTCACAGCCTGTGAGCACTTTGCTCTGAAAGATATCTCCGAGCATTCCGAGTCCGAACTGGAGTGATCCAGCTCCTACTAGTACGATTTTCATACAGCGATGTTCCTTCTACCGGCTGACCCCGGTATATTATTTTATTGCTCCCTCTACCATCCCCTTTATGATGTAGCGCTGAGCGAACAGATAGAGGATGATAATAGGTACGATAGCCAAGAGAGTGGAAGTGAGAATGAGATCCCACTGTTTTAGGTATGCTCCGGCGAACGCTGTGACGGCAACCGGAAGAGTCTGCACCGCACCATTCGATCCTAGAACGAGATAGGGAAGCAGATAATCGTTCCAGATCCATATTCCGTTGAGAATCATTACAGTCACGATAATCGGCTTCAGAAGAGGGAATACGATTTCGAAGAAAATCCGCGGGTAAGAGCACCCGTCAATCGTCGCGGCCTCTTCCAGTTCATAGGGGATATTCTTGATAAACCCGTGAAACACGAAGATTGAAAGAGAGGATCCGAATCCGAGATATGCGAACACAATTCCTCTCACGGTACCAAGAAGACGCAGGTTCAACACATTGCCGAGTATCCTCAGCCATCTCACCAGGGGGTACATCAAAACCTGGAAGGGAATGACCATAGCGGCTACGAAGACCATGAAAATGATAATCGACCATGTCTTCTTTTCGTTTCTCACAAGAACCCAGGCTGCCATCGATGAGAACGTGATGATTACAAGCAGTGAAAGAACCGTGATGATCACCGAGTCCCCGAATGCGCTGAGGTAGTCGACCGTAGGATTGTTGAAAATTCTTGAGATGTTGTTGCCCAGCTGTCCCCAGTTCTCAGGCAGCGCAACTGCATTTATGATAATCTCTCGGGAAGTCTTTGCTGAATTGAGCACGACCATTGCAAAGGGAATCATGAAAAGAATGAAGAGAAGAATCGTGAAAGCTTCAAGAATGAGCATGGGAGCCCGCCGTTTGAATGACATGGTATTCTTCATCACATTTCCACCTCTTTCTTCTTGTTGTTCGAAACCTGGATCAAGGATACCACGACCAGGACGACAAAGAGCACAACAGCCTTTGCCTGCGCTTCGGCCATCTTGTTCGCAGTCGCGGTGTCGAAGATGTTCATCGCCAACAGCTGGGAAGCTTTCACAGGGACCCCCATGAATCGGGTAGCCGGTCCACCATTCGTCAAGGTCAGGTTCATGTCAAACTGCTTGAACGAATTGGTCAGGGTCAGAAACAAACTGATGGTGAAGGCGTTGGCCATCATCGGGATCAGGATGTTGAAGACGTTGCGCACGAAACCCGCACCATCGACAGAGGCAGCTTCCATGAGCGACTTTGGAATGCTCTGGATCGCCGCGACGTAGATCAGCATGATGTAGCCGGAGAACTGCCAGGTATTGACCACCGACATCACCCAAATGACCGTCTCAGGTCTGCTCAGGAATGAGGACTGGAGCATTTCTATTCCGTAGGTTGTTCCAAGCGAAACCAGAATATTGTTCATGATGAACTGCCAGATATAACCGAGAACGATGCCACCAATCAGGTAGGGGACGAAAAATCCTGCGCGGTAGAAGTTACGGAACTTCACCTTGCTCGTCACGATAAGCGACAGGGTAAAGCTTACTATGTTGACAAGAATGACGTTGATTATAGTGTAACCAACAGTTATTAGGAAGGAATGGATAAAATCGGGTGTATTGAACAGTTTCGAGAAGTTCTTGAAACCGACGAAGTGGATGATGGGACTCACCCCGTTCCAGTCTGTGAGTGAATAATAGATACCCAGTGAGAAGGGCACAATGATGATCATAATGAATGTGAACACGACCGGTGCCAGAAACAGGATATTCACTACGCTGCGCTGCTTCATTCGGGGCTCCTCCTTGTTATTTTGAATATGATGTACGGGCGGTTTCGCCCGTACATCATTCGTGTAATAGTCCTACATGGTCGGCAGACTTGCGATGGCCGCCTTCATGTCTGAAATGAACTGATTCAGATTATTCTGGTTCTGGGCGAAGAGGTCGTACACAGGACCGAACACATTCTGGCCTGCACCGTCAGGAAGCATTCCGAAGAATACACCATAGTTTCCACCCTTGGCATTGGCTTCCATAAGAGCTTGACTCAACTGTCCGGAGGGCTTGAGTGTGACCGACTTGAAGGCGGGGATCATACCGGCCTTGTTGACGATGTAATCATGTCCTTCAGCAGTTGTTGCCATCGACGCCAGGAACGCTTTCGCTTCTTCAACCCGCGGGCTCTGTGCATTTACGACGTACCAGCTGGGAGCGAACAGGTAGAGACCGGTCTGCGGGGTATTCGTGAACGCGTGAGGAGCATATCCCATCTTGAAGGTGACGCCCATCTGAGCCATGTTGGGATCTACCCAGTTGCCCTGGTGCAGGAAAGCGGTCTTGCCCTGAGCAAATGAACCGACCTGGTCGTCATAGCTTCCGTTGAGCAGAATGTTCTGATCGGCATATTTGAAAAGGAGCTGTACATATTTTGCGTACTCAGTGAAGCGTGCTTCATCCATCTTTCCCTTCAGAGCATCCTCAATTACGCTTGTATCAGTGAAATCAAGGCCTCCGCCCCAATAAACTGCAAGGTTGTGCTGAGCAGCGACCCACCACATTCCTCCTGCGAGGGAGGCTGCCATCGCCACAGGAGCGTCGATGCCGAGCTCTGCCTTCTTCGCTTCAAGGGTCTTGAATGCCTTCTCATAGGCATCGCGGGTCGTCAGTGTGGAGGGATCAATACCGGCCTTTGCCAGGATCTCTGCATTGTAGGCAAGTCCATATCCTTCAATGGCCACAGGGAAACCATACACGGTTCCATCCACGACGAATTCCAAGTCTGTATCGTCTACCCAAGGCTCTCCTTCCATGCTGGCAATATAGTCTTTCCAGACATTGTAACCGCCGAGTCCTTCGATCTGGAAGATATCGGGCATATCACCGGCCTGTGCTTTAGCCTTCAGAGCGCCACCATAATCAGCACCTCCGCCAAGCGTCTCGACTTCCACGGTCACACCGGGAGTTGCAGCAGAGTACTGTGCAGCATACTCATCGAGAGCATCTTTGATCTCAACCTTCAAATGGAACATCTTCACGGTTGTTTTATCGCTGGACGCTGCTTCCTGTGCACCGCCGGCGAACACGCTGGTCACCAGAAGAACTGAGAACAGAACTACTGCGATCTTTTTCTTCATGCGAATCCTCCTTAGTACGGGTTAACCCACCCGGTACTGTTTGCATTTATAGATAGGTGTTACGTAACACCTATAGCTAACACTACCACACCATTTCTGGTTGTCAAGAAAAAACTTTAAAAAAATGGAAGCGATTCCACTTGTCTCCATCAGGAGTATATGGAGCTTTTCACTGGGCAGCGCATGAATCCTGTCTGGTTGAAGAAAAATATACGTTTCATAACGCTTTTTGGAGTGAATACACATACGTGATCATATGCATGAATATGCGATACTCCCCAAGCAGCAACTTTATGAACGACTTCCCTGCAAAATTGGGAGCGAATTATGAATAAGGTTGCATTCATAAAGCACAGTGAACCATCCCTTGTATCGCAAGGGGTATTGATCTTCTTCATCTGTTTGCCGTACCTCCCCTGGCTCTAAGTCATCCATACAGCAAGAGAACCTTTCTTACTTTTTTCACTGTAGTGAGAAGAATGGGGAGTGCTATCTCATATCTTGCATGGCAACCACGCTTATAGATCTTGTCCCGAAAATATCCATCCCTCGGTTCACTACTCGTATGCTCTACGGTTGTACGCGCCTTATAGCGTGTGGCAGATGCAGGATTGAAAAGAACCGGTTGGACTCCCTTAGAGATCCTTTCTTTTTCCTTCCAGGGGATTTCGGTACTGAGATATCCTATCACTACCCGGCCCAAAGAAGTGTTGTATTCACCTATAACCCTCTCATGAAGTCGATAAGGATCAAGAATCTCCATAACATCTGGAGAGAGTCTACTCATAGTTCCGCCACAGGGGACCTTCGTAAGACCCGGCAGGTCTATCAGATTGCTATGCTCCTGCAACAATTGAATGAAAGGTATCAATACCCCAGGGCAAGCCCTGGACTCAGGAGGCGTTGCCTCCTTTTCCGCCCCAAGGGACGGGGTATCTCACCTTGCTTTCCCGGCACTCGCTCGGGGGAGGAACCATCATGCTGATTCCTTTCCTCTCGCTCCGTTGGGGAATGAAAGAATCGTGCTAAAAATTGACTGTTTCATATGGGCGCAATTAAAAAAGCTGTTGTACACTAAAGGTAGGATGTTTATGTATAACACACGTTAGCATCTGGAAAAGTAGCCTTTTTCTACTCATCTCGTTGATTCCGTTCACGCTGTTTTCAGAGGGTCAACAGGAAGCTACTAAAGAGGGAGGGCTCATTACCCTGACCTATTTACAAGTGGTAGTGGCCAATACCAAGCAGGTTTCTACGGCCTTTCGACTGCTGGAAATGTCATCCTCTTCATCATGGTCACGATCTTGATATTTCCTCTAAGACGTTTCTTCAACAGCAGGGAGATTGAGCTATGAAATCCAAGAAACAACAAGCAACTTATATCATTTCGAATGTGTTGGTCTTTCTTTTCTTGACTATCATATTCATTGTTCCTTTTGTCTATATTCTTTTGATGGCGTCAAAAAGTAGCAAAGAAGCTGCACTGTTACGTTTCAGCCTACCGGCACAGAATCTATTTATTCAGAATCTCAAGGAAGTCATTTCCTATGGTGATTACCGCATGTTCAGAGCTCTGCTGAACAGTACCTTGTTGACCATCGGCTCCGTTGCTTTGATTGTCGTATTTTCTGCACTGTTCGCTTTTGTCGCACAGCGTGGTAATAAGTATCATTCCTTTGATTATCTTCATTTTCTTCCAGCGTCAGCTGGTCACAGGAATGATGGGTGGGGCTGTAAAAGGCTGATTTCTGGCATTGGATCCAAGGCACAATGTGCAAGCGCATAAAAACACAATTGGAGTATTATTATGACAACAATCTCAAAGTTGCAGATCAACTATCTCGACCGTATCGTAGGAATTACCGAGGGACCGCAATTCTCTTGGGTAATCGACACACCATTTAGGAATTGCCAGCAAAAACAGTATCAAATACAAATTGCCGATGAACCTTCCTTTGCATCCCCTCTTTTCGATACCGGCCTGGTTGAGAGCAGCAACTCTGCACAGATCCGTATTCCTGGGTTCACCCCGGATGAAGGCATCCTCTACTGGGCACGGGTCAAAGCAGTCACCGAAGCAGATGGCCAGGGAATCTCAACCACTCCTTTCAGTGGTAGTGCAACCATCCTTGGAGGGTTGAAGGATCCAGATTCACTGAAGGAGCATTTCATTACCGCAGAGACTGAAGAGGATACCAAGCTCTCGAAGGGCACCTATCTTAGAAAAGCAATCTCACTGAAGAAAGAGGTGAAATCAGCAGTAATTTTCTCCACAGCACAGGGCGTATACCAGCTGCATCTCGATGGCAAGAAGGTATCTTGCGATGAAATTGCACCCGGATGGACCAGCTATGACCATCGCCTGCTCTACCAAAGCTATGATGTCACGAATATGCTTTCCCCGGGCGAACACGTACTTGGTGTACATCTTGGGTCACTTTGGTATAAAGGCACCATCAGCTTCCTGATGATCCATAACTTCTATGGAGATTATGCATCGCTATCCCTGCGCATGGATGTCACCTATACTGATGGAAGCAAAGAGACGTTCTATACAGATGAAAGTTGGAAAGGCAGCTACAGTCCGGTCTTGAATTCACAACTGTATGATGGAGAGGCCTATGATGCATCCCTGGAACAGGAAGGTTGGGACAACCCAGAGTTCAATGATGATGCATGGAGAACTGCAAAAGCTGTTCCCTGTACATCAGAACATATTGAAGCACAGGAGGGTTCCCCTGTTGCTCTCCAGGAAATCATGGCCCCGACCCTCGCCTTCTACACTCCCAAGGGAGAGCGGGTGATTGACTTCGGACAGAACATGAGTGCCCTGCCGGAGATCAGGGGACAGGGCAAGGCTGGCGAAACCATAGTACTGAGATGCTTCGAGGTATTGGATAAGGACGGCAATGTCTACACCGACAACCTTCGTAGAGCGGAACAGAGAATCACCTACACCATCAAGGATGATAAACCGTTCGTCTATCGTCCCCACTTTACCTTTTTTGGATTTCGGTTCATCCATGTAGAATCGTTCCCTGGACGTGCAGACCTTGATAATTTCAAGGCTTACGTGATTCACTCCGACATGCCACAGACAGGTAGTTTTGCGTGTTCCAACCCGGATTTGAACCAACTGCAACACAATATCCTGTGGGGATTGAAGAGTAATTTTGTGGATGTCCCCACCGACTGCCCTCAGCGTGACGAGCGCCTTGGCTGGACAGGGGATGCACAGATTTTCTGCCAGACAGCAAGCTACAATGTAAACACCTATACCTTCTTCAAAAAATGGCTCAAGGACCTTGCCCTTGACCAGACCCAAGAAGGAGGCGTCCCCCATGTAGTCCCAGATGTACTGTACAAATACCCGTTTGACAACTGGTTGTTGAACCAAGGAACCCACTCAGCCACTGCGTGGGCTGATGCCGCAATCATCAATCCATGGGTGCTCTATCTCACCTTTGGGGACACAGCCATTCTGGAGACTCAGTACGAGAGCATGAAGGGCTGGATTGATTTTATGAAAACCCATGCAAAGAACAACATCTGGAACTACAAGCTTCAGTTTGGAGATTGGGTCGCCTTGGATGCTGAGGAAGGAAGCTACTTTGGAGCCACTCCAAACGATTTGACCTGTACCGCGTACTATGCCTATTCCACCAGTCTTTTCGTAAAGATTGCAAGAATACTCGGGAAGGAAGCTGTCGCGAAGGAGTATGAAGCACTGTACAACAACATTGTGAAAACATTCCAAGAAACCTTCTTCAATACCGACGGAACAATGACAGCCCAGACACAGACTGCTCATATTCTTGCCCTACACTTCAACCTTGCTCCCAAGCAGTTCATTGCCAAGACGGTAGAGAATCTGAAGCAGTTGTTGGCCGAGCATGATGGACACTTGGTGACGGGTTTTGTCGGCACCCCGTACTTCTGTCATGCACTCTCTTCCAACGACTGCTTGGATGAAGCCTATGCGTTGTTACTCAAGGATGACTTCCCCTCTTGGCTGTACCAGGTAAAAAAAGGTGCCACAACCATATGGGAACACTGGGATGGTATCAAGCCTGATGGCTCGATGTGGAGCCCCGATATGAACTCATTCAACCACTACGCCTACGGCGCAATTGGAGAGTGGTTGTACCGGGTTGTTGCTGGTCTGAACATTGATGAGAACGAGCCAGGATACAAGCATACGGTTATCGCCCCGAGGATTGGAGGAAACCTCACATGGGTGGAAGCTGCATATCAATCGGTCTATGGTGAAGTCGGAATACGTTGGGAACGAGAGAGTAAATCAAACGTCATTACCTTGCAAGCAACGGTTCCGGCAAATACCACTGCCACCATCCGCCTCTTGGATGGAGCTTCCTTGGTTGATGGGGATGCTCTCACGTTTGCACAGCGTGATGACATCCTCGAGGCCGAAGCAGGTTCAGGCATGTACACGATTCGCTATACATTGAACTCATAATCTGATGCAGGTTTTCATAGTGAAACCATGAGTGTATCCAATCGATATGCTCATGGTTTTTACTGCAACAAGGCTGGATGATAGAGCGGATAACGCTCCGCCTGATACACCCGATACCCCGCATAGCTCGCAGGGTCAGGATCATTGAATGAGAACATCAGTACTTCCTTCGCCGGATTGTCAGCAGTAACCTCGATGACCTTTGCTGAGATTTTCATGTCATGCAGAGAGTTGTTCGCGAAATCAAAGAGCTCAACCGCATCCCCTTCCAGATTCTTGGTTATTCCCCCAAAACAAATCAGGCGATTCCCATTCTCCAGATAGTTTGCATCTCCGATGAACGGGGTGAAAGTACTGCTCCCGTTCTTTGTCCCATACTCCCAAACTTGTCGTACGGTCATGGAAGCCTCATCAATCTCATACTCAACTGCGCGAGAATAATTCTCAGAGGGGTCGAGTGGATCAGTACAAGATCGCTCATTGCCATTGTCATAGAGAAGTACCCTTCCTTGCTGCTCAGGATGCACCATAGGGGCATGCTGTCCCCATTGCCAGGCAAAAGGATCTCCCTCAGGGTACAGCAGAAAGGGCTGGAATGATTCATTCCAAAGCTCATGATTACCCAGGATCCACCGAAGGTCCCCACTCTTTCTATCTATCTCAGCTACCGTACTCTGGTCCCTTCCGCTGACAATGAAGCTGTCATCGCGGCTGTTATAATCGATTCCATTGAGATGGAGCCAGTCTGAAGGTTCCAAATTTCGTGGCAGAGGTGGACGATCCTTGTCGAGTATATCGCGAAAGTCCCAACCTTGGAGGTATTGGCCTGTCTCTCCATCGAGTTCCACCACCCCGTCCTCAAACGAAGAAGGGGCTGTACTCAAGGCCAGAATATTGCCGTTTTCCATGATCGACACATCGTGATGGAGGCCGTACATGAGCGGAGGAAGTGTCCGTATCGTTCTTCCCAACAGGTCAATCTCTACAAGGGAACTCCCTTCCTGAATCAAAAGGGTACCTTGCCCAGTCATTTTCATGACATGACCGATATCACCTTGGTAGAACCAACGCACAGCTCCATAGGAATCAACGGCACTGGGGAGTGCCCGGTAGTTTCCTTCTGCATCATAGTGACCTAGGTGTAAAAAAGTAAAACCTTCAGCAATCTGTTCTGGAAGCAAGCGTTCATATCCTATCTCAGGGAAGGTTTCTGGGAGTGGATCGGTCTTGATATGTACTGTCTCTTTGTAGAGCCTCCCGTCTTCCGCGACAAGATGGAATTCCACTTCATTCTCACTATCTGGATAGAGTGCGAGCATTGGAATTTCATGGTACGTCTCATAGCCAGCAAACGTGACAGGCAAGTCATCATGGTTTCTCCCTCGTATGATGAGGGACACTTGGGTTGCTTCCCTGGTCTCAATTACAGCCAAGGCACTTAGCGGGGATTTCTCAAAACGTGTAATAGCAATGGTGAATGGTCTTCTCACAAGAAAAACAAAGAGGAAGAGAACGATAAGAAGCATGAGACATGTAAGCATAATGAGACGACGTAACTGCTTATTCATGTCTTCCAGTGTACGCTGCCAGTAAAAATATGGAAAGAAGTCTTTTCCAACAGACAGGGACATTTCTTGTCTTCCTAATCTTAGGTTTGCTATACTGATTACCATGAAAGCAAATCGAACGACCATCCTTATCTTCTTTGTCATGGTGGCCATCTTGTCTGGCTTTGTAGTCATAGGGCCATTCGCTCAAGAATCAGCACTGTACCAGATAGCCAATATTACATTGGGCTCCGTGCTGATAAGCCTCTGTTTTTCACTACTCACTGAAGATTACTCCTGGACCGACCGCCTCTGGAGCACGCTCCCTGTTGTCTTCACATGGATCTATGCCTACAAAGCAGGCTTCTCCACCCCAGTGGTGGTTGCAGCCCTGCTTGCCACCCTTTGGGGAGCGAGACTGACGTTCAACTTCGCCCGACGTGGAGGATACAGAGGAGAAGAAGACTATCGTTGGAAAATTCTTAAACAGAAGATCGGGAACCCTGTTGGATGGTTCTTTTTCAATGTATTCTTCATCGCTTTCTATCAACAATTCCTGTTTATCGCATTCACCAGTCCGATCGGGATACTCCCCTCCTCAAATGCTCCATTCAGCCCCCTTTCCTTCATTGCAATCTTCTTGTTTATCTGTTTCTTGAGCATTGAGACGATAGCAGACCAACAGCAGTACACGTTCCAGCAGGCCAAGTACCAATTGCTTCCAAGAAAGGATACCCTTGAAGATGAGTATGCCCAGGGCTTCCGTAGTTCGGGACTCTTTACATACAGCCGGCACCCCAACTACTTTGGAGAATTAGGAGTGTGGTGGTCCATCTATCTGTTCTCAGTCTCTTTCCACGGCTCCTTGCTGCACTACACCATAGTAGGACCTCTCTTACTGACACTCCTGTTTATAGGTTCTACCATCTTCACTGAAAGTATCACTTCCTCGAAGTATCCTGCGTATGCAGCATACAAAGAGAAAGCAGGTGCAATTCTCTTTAGATTCTGGTAGCCCCATGCTACAGTGATTCAAAGGAGAATCAATAGATGAAAACAGTACTACTCATCATTGCTTTGCTTTTGGTTGTGCTCCTACTGCTCTCATTCACCTTATACAAACGAGATGCCCCGACAACAATACGTGAGGAAGAAGTGCCTATGACCGATATAGAACGATTTACCTACAAACCTCTTGATGATACGCTGAAGAACTCCCTTACCAGTGAAGAACGATCAATCATCGTAGGAAAGGCCACCGAACGGGCTTTTTCTGGGGAGTACACCGATACCAATGATTGGGGAACCTACTACTGCAAGTGGTGTGGCTCCCCCCTCTACAGCTCTGAAAGCAAGTTCCACTCCGGTTGTGGATGGCCCTCCTTCGATGAGGAGATTCCCCATGCGGTCATGCGGAAGACTGATGCTGATGGTATACGTACAGAAATACTGTGTGCTACGTGCGGCGGACATCTGGGACATGTTTTTGAAGGGGAACGCTTTACAGAAACCAATACACGGCACTGTGTAAATTCCCTTTCCCTGGTTTTCAAGGATGGGGCGCCTGTAGCTGAGGCAGTATATGCCGGAGGATGTTTCTGGGGAGTCGAACATTTGTTTGCCCAGAAGGAAGGGGTGTACTCTGCAGTTTCTGGGTATACCGGGGGAAATGTAGAGAATCCAAGCTACCAGGATGTACTGACCCATACCACGGGTCACCTGGAAGCGGTCAAAGTACTCTATAATCCACTGGAAATCTCGTATGATGACCTTACAAAGTATTTCCTTGAGATCCACGACCCCACCCAGACAAATGGGCAGGGACCTGATATCGGGAACCAGTATCTTTCTGCCATATTCTACCGGTCACGACATGAGTTTGATGTGGCTGTACACCTTATTGAAATCCTTGAAGAGAAAGGGTTGCAGATTGCCACCACCCTCCGCCCGGCTGCTGTTTTCTACCCAGCGGAGGAGTATCATCAGGATTACTATGAGCGGAAGGGAACAGTTCCCTACTGCCACGCATATACCAAACGATTCTAATCGGTCAGCACATCGGCACTGATCGCACAGCTTGCAACTACGTAGGAGCCCTTTTTTAGGGGCTTCTCTAGTTGTTCTGGGGCAAAAACGAGATCAAGATGACCCATTTCCGTAGAGATGGTAGCTACTGTACACCCGGTATCCTTAAACCCATGCTTGCGATTCTGCACTCCGAGAACCGGACCACAAAGCAACATCATCTGCTCCTCCTGTGCAAAACGTTCTCTATTCTCTTCACTAAGACTCTCATCACGAGCCATGATGTAGTTGAAGGGAAGTAATTTTTTATCCTCAAGCCGGGCACCTTCTTCGGTAACCATCTCATACGCTTCCCTGCTGTCGAATACATCCAACGCCTGTGGGAACGCACATACCTGCAGGTCCAAGAGGGTATCCTCATCAATCTGCTCAAGGGTGGCTGCATGGACAAGAGTGGCAATGAAAGCACTCTTTTCAGAGCCATTGGTCATCAAGAGGGTGAGTGAAAGTGGTTCACCCTTGCCAATCTGGACCAAAGGTTTTCCCGACCAAATGCAACGTCCGCTCATATGCATATCCAAACCAACAATCTGCAGGTCTTCATTATCTACAACTGTACGAAAGACGATGGTCAGCCCGCTGTCCAGCATCTTCGTATAATATGCTCCTTGGTGTGCTGAAATACGCTTGGCTTCATGAAACCATTGCATCAAGGGTTCCTGGTCGAGGGTCCCGTTTTTGCTGAGTAATTGCAATCCGGTATTTGCGAGATAGACAGCCATATACACCTCCTGGGGGGTGTAGTCTATCATGAATGCCACTTGCAGGAAACTAGCGGAATCACTAATCTGCTAACCATGGAACCAGAAACGCTACACAGACTCACGTTCAAACAAGGTTGCCAGGAGGGCTTTCCCATTTTTGTTGGGTATTTCCCTACTGCCATGGCCTTCGGCCTTGTCTGCAGAGATTTGGGGATGCGTATCTGGGAAGCGGTCCTTTTCTCGGTAACCAACTTTGCAGGCAGCGGACAATTTCTGGCAGCAAATCTCATCGGAGGGGGAGCCCTCCTCGCAGAACTGTTCATTAGTGTCTTGTTGGTGAACCTGCGTTACTCTTTCATGGGAGCCGAGCTGAACAGAAATCTCGAAAAAGGGATCAGGGGCTGGAGAAAGGCATTGTTAGCCCATGGTACCACCGATGAAGTGTTCAGTGTCGCGGTCCTGCATAGAGAGCCCATAAGCAAAGAATATCTGGCAGGGTTGGAGTTGACCGCCTACAGCGGATGGGTCAGCGGCACTGCCGTTGGATTTCTTGTCGGGATGATCCTCCCCCCTGCGCTTCAACTTGCAGTCGGAGTAACCCTGTATGCCATGTTCAGTTCACTCCTGGCTCAAGAGTTCCATCAAAAAGGATTCATGGTTCTTGCAATTGTGGGAATCTCGGCAGCTTTGAACTCCTTCCTGATACTGCAATGTTCCCTGGCCATCGGATGGTCCTTTGTCATCAGTATGCTTGCTGCAAGCTTCTTTGGTGCCTTGACAACCAGTGACAGTGAGGAAGTACTTTGATGAACACATTTCCCTTCCTCATACCCATCCTCATAAGTGCACTAGCTACCTTCCTGGTGAGAGCCCTCCCCTATTACGCATCATTCCTAGACCGGCTTCCCAGGTTTCTCTCTAAAAGCCTCCGTCTCCTACCCATTGCCGCGCTGGGGCCTCTGATCTTTCCCGGTGTCATCCTCGACTTCCAGGAACACTGGTATGCGGGGCTGATCGGTATCCTCTGTGCAGCATTCATTGCCTACCGGAAGAACAGTATAATCATCCCGATACTCCTGAGTATCTTGGTAACATATCTGCTGTTGCTCTAACTTGACGGAGCATGCTCCTTTTCCTAGGATTGTACCATGTTTGATGCACACCGCCATTTTGGCTCCAGCATACAAGAGAACGCACTCTATGCCACCAGTAGCAGTGATGAGTGGGATGTATTATCCTCACTCAAGGATCCAGCGCTGGGCGGGGTTGGTGCACTTGCCGACAAGCCATTGCCGGAAATAAACGATCTGGAACGCATACTGAAAGCTCATCCTTCCCTCCAGATAGCTGAGGTAGGACTGGATAGAAGATTTCCTGATATTGAAAGACAGGAAGTATTTTTGAAAGATACCCTTACCCTGGGCTTTGAGCTGGGACGTAGTGTATCCTTGCACTGTGTGCATGAGCAGGGAAGAATGCTTTCCACTCTTCACTCGCTCCAGCCAGATCTCCCGCCTCTCATTTGGCATGGGTATACAGGAAGTTGGGAGACCGCACAAGAAGCAGCAAAGCTTGGAGTCATTCTCAGCTATGGGAGAAAGCTCTTTTTGAGCAAACTGGCAAGAGAAGGTGCAAGGTTGGTCACCATTCCCTATGCCTTGGAAACTGATTTTGAACAAGGGGATTATACCCAGATGCTCTGGGCTCAGGTAAAGGCATTCAGCTCACTGAGCGGGTGCACCCGGGAAGAACTGATAAGGAATAATGATGAGATCAGAACAATTCTTACGCATAACACGGCTACTCGGTGAGGAGCCGGTAGCACGCCTCCATGAGAAACATGTAGTCGTAGTCGGCTTGGGCGCAGTTGGGGGAATGGCATTGGAGTCATTGGTCAGAAGCGGTGTCGGCAACCTGAGAATCGTTGATTTCGATACGGTGGGGATTACCAATCTGAATCGACAGATCCTCGCTACCTATGAAACCTTGGGGAAACCCAAGACAGAGGTGGCTAAGGAGCGTATCCTCGCCATCAACCCAGCGTGTAATGTGGAAGTTCTTCCCCTCTTCGTCGAACACGAGACATTGGATGAAATTCTTTCTGGGCCCATCGATTTGGTGGTAGATGCCATCGATTCACTCAACCCAAAATGTGCTTTGCTGGAAGCAGCATATGCACACAACATCCCGGTAGTCAGCAGCATGGGAGCTGCACTGAGAAGAGATCCCTTCCTTGTCCGCAAGGCCGATCTGATGGATACCTTCGGGTGTCCACTTGCCCGTCAGGTGAGAACGAACCTGCGTAAGCGAGGGGTTGGACGTGGGATTGAAGTCATCTTCTCCCCAGAGCTGGTGAGGTATACCTATAAATCTCCGGAGGAAGAGGACCATGCTGATTTCAATGAACAGGTCAGCAACAAAGGCAGAAGGCGAAATGTGCTGGGTAGTTTGCCTACCATTACAGGAATATTTGGCCAGAATCTTGCCCACCTAGCCCTTACCCGACTCTTGGATGAGGAGATGCTCAGCGGAGAAGAAGCTTGGAATCCCCAGAAAAAACAAGCCTAGAGGAACTCCAAAGCCATAAAAGCTGAAGGAACTTCCACATTGGGTTCCAAGGTTCCTGTCTCATGTGCCAGCAGATAATACTTCTGGTCAGTCTGCTCAGCGCAGCTGTAGAAGTTTCCAAAGAGCTGGCCATCAGTATCAATTTTTAAGGCCTTTAGATCCAGATGCATCTCGACGCTCCAACGGCTTTGTGCATTGGAGTTCTCCAAGAGTGTCACCGTAACCGGTATCGTCTCCAGGAGCGAAGAAGGAAGCAAAGTCCTCTCTCCTTCATTGCTGACCCACCATGAGCGAAGGGCTCCTGAGGCGCTGCATTGAAGGTGAAGATACTGCTCTGATTCCTTGCTCTTGAGCAAAAGCCCAACACAGGAGTCGTCACAGACTTCCAGGTTGTGCTCTTGCACCATCCGTCTAAGGAGTGGGGAGCGTAGCATATACCGTAGGGAAAGCGTATCCCCCTGTTTCGCGAGACGCAACGATCCTTCGGTCTTTTCATATGATCCCCAACAAGGAACAAGTGCAACGGGGAGACTTCTTTCAAGCATGCTTCCAACGGTGATTGTGGGTTGTGTTTCCATGGATGCCAGTATAAACGAGTGCATCATTCTCTCCAAGAGGAATCTGAAGCAATAAGGGTGGGGTTTCTTCTTCTCTGGTATCCCAACATAGGAGATTATCCATGAAATTGAAGATGCTCACAAAATCACTCATGATCTTTTTCGCCGTGGTGCTTTTGGCCACCGGATGCAAAGAGGAAGCACATGCAGAAACAACCGATTTGAGACTATTGCTAACCACAGAGCAATTCACATCGGAAAGAAGCCTGATACCTGAATCACAGAAGATGGTCATCACCGACTACCACCTCAGTGGTACTGGTCCCGCAGGACAGACATTCTCGGTGGATTCTGTGGAAAAAACTATTGCAATCGGGAATCTTATGATCGGTCGATGGACGATTGAGGCCATAGGCTACAATGCAGATGGGCTACCCCTTGTATCAGGAACCATTACCACACTGCTCAGCAAGGTCACAAGCACTGCCACACTTCATCTCACCGACCTTGTGGGAACGGGAACACTGGAAACATTGGTGACATGGGACCCAGATCAAGTTGCGGAGGACGTCTCCCTGCAAGTAGTATTGCAGGACCAACAGGGCAATACCATCGATTTGAATGTACCGGTATTGGACAGTGGCAACGGCGAAGTGCTTCTTGCATCCCCGCTGCAAAGTGGATCCTACTTGCTCCAGCTACGACTTTTCAGTCAGGATATGTTGGTAAGCGGAGCCACTGAGGCTATCCGGATTCTCTCAGACACCGTCAGTGATGGAACGGTGCATATGGTCATCGGAGATCTTTCCACCAATTTTGAGATCACGGTCATCAACGACACCATGTTACCCATCGAGGGGACCATAACCGCAACTCCTGCAAGCCCTGTTGCCGGAGATCAGGTAACATTGAACTATACACCAACAAATCTCCCAGAAGGAGTCTCATTGGGTGATTTGGAGATTGACTGGTATTGCGAAGGTTCCATTGCCCAGGAACAAAGCAACACCTATACCTCCATACCAGAGGCAGGAACACATCGTTATGATGTAGTTGTCCGTCATGAAAAACTGGGAAGCTTGGGCAACACCACCCTCTTGGTGACGATGCCCTATTGAGATCAGAGCGCATGAACTGCTGGAGAGAACCAAGAAGGTAAAGGTGTGGGACGAAGTGTTTCACTGTTGATTGAGGCCACCCGCACCTTGAGAACACAGAGCACCTCATCCCCCCGTTTCACTGTCTGGATGAAGGTGATGGAGAAGCGCTTCTCACTCTCGATTTCCGTACATACTTCCAAGAGATCATCCAGCCGCCCCGGTTTTTGATAGTCCACCGTGATTGATTTCACCACAAAGGCCATCTTGCCCAAGTCGATCATACTGCTCTGGGATCCATCGAGGTCCTGCTTCTGAGCCACTTCCCTGAGCAGTTCGGTGCGGGCATGTTCTGCAAAATCAAGATACCGAGCGTGGTAGACGATGCCACCACAATCAGTATCGCTGTAATACACCCGTATGTTGAATGAATGCATTAGACCTCCACAAGAGCCCCTTCGAAGCGAAGGGTTGCCACATAGTCATCATAGGTTTGTGCACGCCTGATCATCTTCACAGAACCATCTCCCATGAGCAGATACTCGCCGCTGCGCAACTTGGCATTATAGTTGAATCCCATGCTATGCCCGTGGGCGCCTGCATCATGGATTACCAAGACATCACCACGTTCCACCTTGGGCAACTCTCTGTCGATGGCAAACTTATCGTTGTTCTCACAAAGACTTCCAGTCACATCATAGAGGTGGTCATGAAAATTTTTTTCTTTCCCCACTACCGTAATGTGGTGATATGCTCCGTAGAGCGCAGGCCGCATCAAGTCAGCCATGGAAGCATCGATGCCTACATAATCCTTGTACTTCTTGGTGACATGCAATACCTTGCTTACCAGGTATCCGTATGGACCGGTGATCACCCGACCACATTCAAAGACTATCTGCAAAGGATCAAGACCAGAAGGGACTATGATCTCATCATAGAGAGCTTTCATCCCATCGCTTACCATTTGCAGGTCCATCGCATCCTGGTCAGGACGGTAGGGAATCCCGATTCCACCACCCATATCGATGAATTCAATGGTGGCACCTGTTTCCTTTTTGATTCTCACTGCCAAATCGAAGAGCATCCTTGCCGTTTCAACAATATAGGAACCATCCAGTTCATTTGACGCAACCATGGTATGCAGGCCAAAATGTTTCACACCCTTGTCCTGCATGATCCGGTAACCCTCGACTATCTGGTCATCAGTCAAACCGTACTTTGCTTCCACTGGATTACCAATGATTGCATTTCCGGTTCGGTTCTTTCCCGGGTTGTAACGGAAGCAGATGGTCTCTGGGACTGTACCGATAGCGTTCTCAAGCGTCTCAATGTGGGTAATATCATCAAGGTTGATAATGGCTCCAAGCTCATAAGCGGCGCGGAACTCCTCCTCAGGGGTATCATTACTGGTGAACATGATTCTCTCCCCGGTTATCCCACTTGCCTTGCTGAGCAGCAACTCCGGGAGGGAGGAACAGTCACAGCCGAACCCTTCCTTTGCCAGAAGCTTAAGGATGGTGGGATTGGGGCACGCCTTCACTGCAAAGTAGTTGCGGAACCCCGGAGCCCATGAAAAGAGCTGATTAAATCGTCTGGCATTGTCCACGATGGCCTTCTCATCATAGAGATAGAAGGGAGTGGGAAGCTGGTAAGCAAGTTCCAGGAAATCGCCATGCCCCATGGGAAGCGTTTTTTCACTCATACCTGTAAGTTCTCCTCTATCTGGGCCATGGCTTTCATTACATTTTCCCGGTGTCCGTAGGAGGAAACTCGGACAAATGATGCACCTGCCGGCCCGAAACCTCCACCTGGGGTCACCACTACATGGCATTTGTCGAGCAGGATATCGAAAAACTCCCAGCTATCCATACCGTTCGGGGTTTTTGCCCAGATGTAAGGGCTATTGACACCACCGTACACCGTAAGGCCGATTTTCTCCAGTCCTTCCCTAATGATTCTGGCGTTCCCAAGGTAGTATTCCACCAGTGCACGGCTCTGGTCGTATCCATCACCCTCCAAGGCTGCAATGCCACCGCTTTGTGCAATATTGCTCGCTCCGTTGAAAAAGGTAGATTGTCTGCGATTCCACATGGAGTTCAAGAGGCCAGAGGGGGCATCCTCGCACTCCAACTCCTCGGGAACAATCGTCCAACCCAAGCGCACGCCGGTAAAACCGGAGAACTTGGAGAAACTATTGATCTCAATAGCGCAACGTTTTGCCCCCTCCACCTCATAGATGCTTCTTGGATAGCCTTCTTCGGTGATATATTCACTGTAGGCACTATCGAAGATGATAATGCTCTTATGCTTGATGGCATAGTCAACAAATGCCTTCAGCTGAGCATGGGTGGCAACTGCGCCGGTAGGATTGTTCGGACTGCAAAGGTAGATTAGATCAACCTTCTGCTCTGGAGGACTGGGAATGAACCCATTCTCTTCATTACTTGAGAGATAGACAAATCCGTCGTAGAGACCCATTTCCTTGTTGAATAGACCAGTTCTTCCTGCTACGACATTGCTGTCGACATACACCGGGTAGGCTGGGTCCTGGATAGCGACCACATTCTCAGAGGAGAAAAGATCCTGGATATTTGCCGCATCACTCTTGGCACCATCACTGATGAAAAACTCTGTACTTTTGAGTTCCACACCATAACGTTGATAGTAACGAACCAGGGCTTCCCGAAGCGCAGTATCGCCCTGTTCATCGCCATATCCAGAGTAGGTAGCACGATCAGAGAGCTTTTCAATTTTTTCTTTCATTGCATCACAGACTGCAGGAGGGAGGGCCTCGGTGGTATTCCCGATACCAAGACGGAGCACCTCTGCTCCTTGGTGGGATTCCTGCCATACCTTGGTCCTACGGGCTATCTCAGGAAAAAGATATCCACTCGCCAGCTTCTGGAAGTTCATATTAATTGTCGCCATATACTCTCTTATCTCCTTATGATTGCACCCAGTGCTTCGAGCTTATCCAATTCTTCATACAGGGCATTTCTGTGCTCTTCTCGTTCAAAGGTACACATGGGAAGCCTGAAAGACTCCTCGCACCAACCATAGCGGGCCATCGCCGTCTTGATGGGAATCGGATTGGTTTCAAGGAAACACGCCTGGAAGAATCCACTGAGCTGGGATTCCATCTCCCTTGCCTGCTCCCACTTCCCTTCGAGTGCAAGGTGAATCATCTTTGCAATATATCCAGGAGCGATATTCGATGCAACCGACACTACTCCGTCTCCACCACTCTCTATCAAGGGAATGGATAGTTTGTCATCTCCACTGAGCACATGGAACTTCCCATGCGTTGCATCAATGACGGAGCGCATCTGCTCAAGGCTCCCACTGGCTTCCTTTACCCCAACAATGTTGGAGCAAGCATCACTGAGTGCCTTCACTGTCTCTGTCTCGATGTTTACACCGGTTCTCCCCTTGATATTATAGAGGATGCATGGGATGTCTACACTGTCAGCAATAGCTTTGAAGTGATAGTACAACCCTTTCTGGGTTGGCTTGTTGTAGTACGGATTGACCAGCAGGACTGCATCTGCTCCGACCTGCTGTGCATGTCGTGAAAGTCTCACTGCCTCACTGGTTGCATTCGACCCAGTTCCAGCGATGACGGGAACCCTGCCATTGACGAACTTGACCGTCATTGCAATCATCTGGTCGTGTTCATCATGGCTGAGGGTTGGGCTCTCTCCGGTAGTACCGCAGGGGACCAAACCATTCACTCCACTGGTGATTTGCGCTTCAATGAGCTCTCCGAGACGTTCCTCGTCCAGATTGTCCTTCTTGGTAAATGGGGTAATCAGGGCAGTATGTACCCCTTTGAAATTAATGTCTTTCATTGTGTCTTCTCCACTGATAGATATACATCTTCGAGCATGTCATCAAGCGTAAAAAAACCTTTACGACCCGATGCGATCCAGGCTGCTGCCTGTACGGCTCCCACGGCAAATCCTTCCCGTGAGCGCGCCCTATGTGTCAATTCGATTGTGTCCTGCGGACTGTCAAAGTAGACCGTGTGGGTACCTGGAACCCATCCACCCCTGACTGACGCTAGGTGGATTGCCTCGTCCTCACGTTTGTGGTGCAGGGTCTCCTTTTCCACCAAGTGTTTGCTGGGATAGTTTTCCAGTACCAAGGATCCCAGCATCTCCGCAGTACCGGAGGGGCTGTCTGCCTTTTGTGCATGATGGATTTCTGTCAGGAATGGATCATAGAGACCACTTTTGGCAAAAAGTCTGGAGGCTTCCCTTACCACCTGCATGAAGAGAGCCACTCCCAGGGAATAGTTCCCGCTATAGATGATGGCACCATCAGACTGTGCCACTATTTTCTGTAGTTCAGGTATCCTGTCATACCAGCCTGTAGTACCGATGACCGCAGGAATGCCAAGCTCTGCATACAGGATGATGTGGTCTACAACTACCGAGGGGTGGGTGAAATCGATGACGACCTCACACTCGCTCAAGTGTTCACTGCTGACCTGATTTGCCGTAACTTCACGCTCCTGGCAGATCGGGTCAATAACAGCGGCAATCGTATGTCCCCGTTTCAAGGCTTCAGAGTGGATGAGTTTTCCCATCTTCCCAAATCCAATAATACCTATGCGCATACACTCCTCCTGTGATGCAGGAAGAGTAGCAGAAAGTTACAAATATGTCCATAGTTTAACAGAATGTTTTTATTATAACAAAAATAACCCTATTTTCTCTTTTTATCGCGCTTTTTTCGCGCTTCGCTTGCTTTCAGGAAATCGGCGAAACTCCCTCCGCTGGAAGGTACATCCTCTACGATATGTTGCGACTGTACAGGTGGTTTCCACCCTCCCCGGTCCTGGTGCTCATCTCTATGTGGGCCACGGGAGACCAACTTGCTGGGCCGAACGACCTCGATAACTGTCTCCCACGTAAACTTGGGCCCTTGGTCATCAGGAAGAGAAAAGGACTGCATCGCAGGTTTCTTGACTGTTGTTTTCTTCAGTACCACACGTTTCTTGGTCCCGTCGGCAGGCACGCTTTTCGCCTTCACCACCACCTTCGCTGGTTTCTCCTTTCCAGGAACCATGACACGTTTCTTAATCTCCATTTCCTCATAGGAGCAGGAGAGCCGCTGACACAGAAAGTGGTTCTGTCCGATGTCGTCAACCACCTTCATCATGGGACCTTTACAGAAGGGGCACTGCTTGGCATCAGAGAAACGGGGTGAGAATATCTCGCTGCTCCTAACAACCTCATCAACCAGCTTTACGGCATGAGCCTTTATGTCCTCTATGAATCGATGGCTATCTTCCTTACCATCTGCGATGGCTCCAAGGCGTTGTTCCCAGAGCCCAGTCAGTTCAGGGGAGCACAGCTCCTCGGGTGCAAGACGAACCAGCTCTCTTCCCTTTGGAGTGGGGACCAACTCCTTGCCCTGGCGTTCCACATAGTGGTTCTGAATTAACTTCTCAATGATGTCTGCACGGGTTGCTGGAGTTCCGAGCCCTCCTCCCAACTGTTTCTTCAGCTTTGCATCCTCAACAAACCGGCCCGCATGTTCCATGGCAGAGAGCAGCGTTGCCTCTGTATAGCGAGCTGGAGCTGGTGTGGAAAGTCTTCTGAGTTTCACACTGGCGATGGTTAAGGGATCCCCCTCCTTCAAGGAAAGCAGGAAAGGGCTGGCATCCTCCTCATCAGTAAGCGAGGGCTGCGCACTGCGTTTGCCGATTATGCGTGCAACATCACGCCAACCCTGTTCCACCGGAAGGGTAAGCCGGGTCTTGAAACGCGACCCCTGCACTTCAGCAACCAGGGTGGTGGTACGATAGGTGTAATCGGGACTGAGTACCTCGAGGAACCGCAGAACGATCAACTCCCAGAGCGCCCGCTCCCTCGCATTCAGTCGACCCAGGTCCACGCGTTGCTCGGTTGGGATGATGGCATGGTGGTCGCTCACTTTCAAATCCTGGACAAACCGCTCTTGGTCGACACGATATCCCTGCCTCCGGTAGGAGATGGCAAGACTGCCAAACGGGGTTGCATCGAGGGCTTGCAGCCGCTTGTCCAGTGTGGATACGATATCGCTGGTGATATAGCGGCTGTCAGTTCTTGGATAGGTAACAATCTTGTGCTGCTCATAGAGTGACTGTAGGGTATCGAGGGTCTCTTTCGCACTAAAATCGAGAAGGTTGTTTGCGTCCCGTTGCAGTTCAGTCAGGTCATAGGCAAGGGGAGGTTGTTCAATGCGTTCAACGGTCTCCAAGGAGACAACCTGTCCAGTCTTTCCTACAAGTTCCTCCTCTTTCTGCTTGGCGGACTGCTCATCAGCAATTCTGATGGAGTCCTCGGTGGGGTAATAGGAAGCAGTAAAATCGGTGAAGTCAGCCTTGAGTGTCCAGTAGAACTGGCCACTGAACGCCTCTATCTCATCCTCTTTCTGGGTCATCAAGGCAAGGGTTGGGGTTTGCACCCGCCCTGCTGAGAGCTTTGCATCATAATGGCAGGTCAATGCTCTGGTAACGTTCATCCCGATATACCAGTCAGCAGCAGCACGACTTTCTGCCGCTGCATACAAGTCGTCATAGAGTTTTGCATCCTTGAGATTGCTGAATCCTTCCTTGATGGCACCTTCGGTCTGGCTGCTGATCCACAGTCGTTTGGCCTTCCCTTCATAGCCTGCAAGCTTCATGATCCACCGAGCAACCAATTCACCCTCTCTTCCTGCATCAGTTGCTATGATTACAGAATCAACATCCTTACGCTGGATGAGCTGTTTGACCACAGAAAACTGTTCCTTGCTCTGTTCAATCACTTCCTGCTTCAGTACAGGTGGCAACATAGGGAGGTCCTTCAGCGACCATCTTCTGTAGCGGTCACTGTAGGCAGCGGGTTGGGCAAGCTCCACCAGATGGCCAAGAGCCCAGGTTACGATGTAATCGTCCCCTTCTCGGTAACCCTTTTCTGATTTCCAGCAGTGTAACACCCGCCCCAGTTCCCTTCCGACACTCGGTTTCTCCGCCAATACCAGTTGTTTCAAGATTCACTCCTCCACGAGGCTGACTATATATCCAAGACATGCCTCTTTGCAAGGGAAACTCGGTTTCTGGTTTTTGTCATTCACAATATTTGCTAGTAACAACCATTTGACAGGATGCTCTTTTTTAGCTATGGTTCTGGAATCACACTACACTGCATTATCAAGGAAAAAACCACCATGGCATTTGACTTCGCATCATTTTTTGGATTGAAACAGGCTGGTCCCAAAGAACCAAAAGTATTGACCGTACTCACCCACAAATGTCCGCAGAACCACCGCTGCCCTGCGGTAGGAGTTTGCCCATCCGGTGCATTGACCCAGAAAGGGGTAGCTGCTCCAAAAGTAGATAAAAGGAAATGTACAGATTGCGGAAAATGCACTCGTTACTGTTTTCCCGGAGCTCTTAAGATGAAACGGAAGGAGGGTGTATGACAAAGAAATCCAGAGGATTGCTTCCAGGCTTATTCATCATAACCCTCGCCTATTTTGCCTTGGGTTTTGTTTCCATACTCTTTGCCAATCTTGCAATCCTTTGCATGGCCCTTCCTTTCATTCTGCTCTCGAGAGCCAAGAAGAAAGTGTGGTGCCAGCGCTATTGCCCTCGGGCAAGCTATCTCAACCAAATAGGGAAAAAACACAACCGGAAAAACAACCCTCGAATCATCACCAGTGGCAAGGCAAGGTACTACATGCTTTGGTACTTTGGCTTGAACCTGTTGTTCATCACTGGTTCTACGACCCAAATAGCCATGGGGAACATGGAAGCAATGCCCTATATCCGTCTATTCATTGCCATCCCACTGGTTCCTCTTCCACAAGTATTGCAGGTAGCAGTACCACCGTTTCTCCTGCATCTTTCCTACCGATTGTACTCCATGATGCTCAGCACCACGATTCTTGCCAGTATCCTGGCACTCATCTATCGGCCTCGAATCTGGTGTGCCATCTGCCCAATCGGAACACTCTCGGGTAAGGCATTATCATGGATGAAAGAATGAAAGGTATTAACTCCAGTATTACGTTGGAGTTACTTGATAACATAAGTGTTTTTGCAATTTGTAAGATTACTATAACTTGTAACCCATAGAAGAATATCGCGGCATAAGCATAGCTATCAGTACATATACCTCACATTCCTTGACTTGAATACCAAGATAGGTATATAGTCAGAAATAACGAAAACGAAGTAAGGAGTCACTATCATGGCTTACAAAATCACCGATGCATGTACTGCATGTGGAACGTGTCTGCCGGAATGTCCTACCGATGCGATTTCTGAAGGCGATATCTATGTAATTGATGCAGATGCATGCATCGATTGCGGGGTTTGCGCTGACGTATGCCCTTCTGATGCTATCTTTCAGGAGTAGGACAACAACTAAGATTGAGAGACAGCGTACGTAGCTGTCTCTTTTTTTTTACAATATTAAGAAGGAACATACATGCAAAGTGAAATCACAACCATCGGTGCCCCTGTGATGCTTATCGGCCTTCTTGTAGGCTTCTTTCTCTGCTTTTACGGCTATGTGATCAAGAGTCTGCTTATCAGGTTGCGAAGCGTCATCTCAGGGTCAATCGTCTTTCTCTTTATTGCTCTGATGAGCTATGGAAGGGAATCCTTCATGCGAGTTCTCCAGGATGCAAATCCTCTTGGAGCCCTTTGGAAGGTGCTTTTCAATCCTTCTGATTATCGTGGTGTCCTGCTCTACCTGGTTTCCTTTGCTGCTGGTGGACTGGTCTTGTTTTTGCTCGCAAGGAAAAACCACAAAGCTATTGAACTGATTGTTGCTCTCTTTACGGCATTTTCCATGAGCCTGATCATCTTCTTCCTGCTTTTAAGCTTCCTGCCGCTTACTCCGAGCTTCATCGTTACAGCAGTGGCATTGGTCGTCATCCTTGCACTCAGCATTGCACACTTTGAATCGTACATGGCACTTGAAAGCGCCATCGCTGGTTCCTTGATGGTGGCCTGGCTGCTTTCCCGTTTCTGGTACCTTCAGTTCTGGCTCTTCTTCGCACTTTGGGCAGTTTTTGCCTTCCTTGGTATTCTCAATCAAATGCACATGATGACCAAAAGAAAGGAAGTAGCGCATGCATGAATTGTTTCAGACTGAGCTCACTGTCAGTGAACTGACAAGCTTGATCAAAAGGACTCTAGAAGAAGGGTTCTATGGGCTCAAGGTTACAGGAGAAATTTCCAACTTTCGCCCTTCCTCCACCGGTCACTGGTTTTTCACGCTCAAGGATACAAATTCCCAGATCAGCGCTGTCATGTTCAAAGGGAGTACGTGGAAGGTCGATTTCACCCCCTGTGAAGGCGACAAGGTCACGGTAACCGGCAATCTCGATGTCTATGGGGCAAGAGGAACCTACCAAATCAAATGCGAGAGCATGGAGAAGGCAGGACAAGGAGAGATCCTTGCACTGCTGGAAGCACGCAAGCAGCGCTATGCTAGCAAGGGCTACTTTGATGCGTCATTGAAGAAGCCCATCCCCCGCCAACCTCAACGGGTGGGAGTGGTAACCAGCGCAACCGGTGCTGCTTTGCAGGACATCCTCAACGTACTGAACCGTCGCGCCCCTTCCTTGGATGTATTGGTGCTTCCTGCAGTGGTACAGGGAGAAAGCAGTGCCATTTCCATCGCAAACCGCATTATGCAGGCAAACAGCCTGTTGCTCTGCGATGTCCTGATCGTTGGACGGGGCGGTGGTTCCTTGGAGGATTTGCTACCCTTCAGCGAGGAAGTAGTCCTGGAAGCGATGCACCAATCAGAAATACCCATCATCAGCGCAGTAGGGCATGAGATAGACTGGGCACTCTCTGACTATGTTGCAGATTTGAGAGCACCCACCCCTTCTGCTGCAGCAGAACTGGTGAGCCAAGGGTATCTCGACCTGAGGCAGAATCTGAAAACTCTCAAGGCAGAACTTAAAAAGGCCATGGAGTATCGTCTTACCCTGGCCACCCACCAATTGGGCAAGCTTGAAGCAAGACAGATTCACACGATTATCGACAACCGGGAGTACCTTTTGGCAAATGCAAGCCAGAATCTCATCAATGCCGGCCAGCAAAAAATAAGGGAAATCCAAGCAAGATATCAATCAGCGGTAAGAGAGTTGCAAGCCCTTTCCCCCCTTGCTATACTAGCTCGAGGCTATGCAACCGTCCAGAGTGAGAGTGGGACGCTCATCAAAAGCAAGGATCAGGCAACCATTGGGGAAGTCGTACGTCTGACATTCATTGATGGTCAGCGAACCGCCAAGATAAAGGAGTAACCATGAGTTTTGAATCGGATGTATCCAGAATCGAGGAGATAGCTCAGAAACTCAATAAGCCAGAGACATCTCTTGAAGAGAGTCTTTCCTTGTTCGAGGAAGGTATGCGCTTATCCAAAGCCTTGGAGAAAACGCTCACTGAGGCAAAACGCAAAGTAGAGGTTATTCTCTCAGAGGACCTCACGGAAGCAGAGACTACAGTACTTGAATAAAGGCAGATATCCATGGCGAACAAACAGAAAAAAATCATCTTCCTCATCCAGTGTGAGGATCGTAAGGGCATACTGAGCGCAACATCAACCTGGTTCTACCAGCGTTCTTATAACATTCTTCACTGCCAACAGCATACAGACAACATTGAAGGCCGGTATTTCATGCGTATCGAACTTGATATGGCAGACCTGAAAACAACAAGAAAGGAGCTTGAGGAAGATTTTGCAGTCTTCGCAAAAGAGTACAACCTCTCTTGGGAGTGTCATTACAGCGACTATCGATCCAGAATGGCCATTCTGGTAAGCAAGACCAGTCACTGCCTCTATGACCTTATCGCAAGAAAGGATGAAGGTGATCTTCAGTGTGACATTCCCTTGATCATCAGCAACCACCCAGACCTTGAAATCATTGCAAACCAGTTCAGAATTCCTTTCTATTATCTTCCGGTCACTCCAGAGACCAAAGCAGAACAGGAATTGAAGGTACGTACCCTGCTCAAGCGTTTTGATATAGATGTAGTGGTGCTTGCGCGGTACATGCAGATTCTTTCTTCGGAATTCATTGAAGAGTGGCAAGGAAAGATCATCAACATCCATCATGGGTTCCTTCCCGCCTTCCAGGGTGCAAATCCCTATCGGAGAGCCTACGAACGTGGGGTAAAGATGATTGGTGCAACGGCACACTATGCAAGCAAAGACCTGGACCAGGGACCGATCATCGAACAGGATGTTGTCAGGGTAAACCATGAGCTAGGGCCATCAGGCCTGAGGGATGTGGGCAAGGATGTAGAGAGAAGAGTCCTCGCAAAAGGGGTGCAAGCACATCTGGAAAGCCGGATAATCATCTTTAAGAACCGCACCATTGTCTTTGGCTCCGAACAGTAAGAGATACGTTGGGCCATGAATGAGAAGAAACGCACCGTTTTAGGTGCGTTTCTTCTTGTAATATGAACAGAGCCTATTCAGGGACAACTTCATCCTGTAGTGCATCGTACCCTTCCTCTCCGGTACGGACCTTGATGACATTGTCCACTGTATACACAAATATCTTGCCGTCTCCGACATGCCCGGTATACAGGGCTTTTTTTGCCGTTTCTATCACAGTACGTACCGGCACTTTGCTAACCACCGTCTCAACCTGCATCTTGGGAAGCAATGTAGGAGATACCGGTACTCCGCGATAGTATTCCTTCTGGCCTTTCTGCATTCCGCAACCCATTACCTGGGTCAGCGTCATCCCCATGACCCCGATATCATTCAATGCCTGTTTGAGCGCATTGAACTTGCTCTGGCGACTGACAATAACCACCTTATACATCTCTGCTTCCCGTGAAGGAGTTGAAGCAGATGGTACCTTATGTACCACCGGTATCGCCTCATCGATAGATGCAGTTGTCTTGAATCCAGCTACAAATGGCATAAAGTCAGCATAACTGGAGGCAATGCCGTGTTCCTCCAGATCCAACCCAGCGATTTCCTCTTCCCTGCTTACACGAAGTCCTACCGTTTTCTTGAGAAGGAGGAAGACTAGTCCCATAGTAATGGAGACCCAAAGCATTACAGAGAGAACACCAATGCTCTGTATGCCTAGGAGGCGGGGACCACCGCCGTAGAAGAGTCCACCATCGAGGGCGAACAAACCCGTGAGGATGGTACCCAAAACACCACAGACCCCATGTACAGAGATGGCTCCTACAGGGTCATCGATATGTGCTACTTTTTCAAAGAATTCTACAGAGAATACAACAACAACTCCGCTGATTATTCCAATGATGGCGGCCCCCGTCGGAGAAACTGCATCACATCCTGCTGTGATGGCGACCAAACCAGCAAGGGCACCATTAAGTGTCATGGAAACGTCGGGTTTCTTGTACCTTAGCCAAGTCAAGACCATGGTGGCAGTCGCTGCAAAGGCTGCAGCAAGGTTCGTGGTGACCATGATGGTTGCAGTGGATACAATGGCATCATCACCGGTGAGCGAGAGGGAGGATCCACCATTGAAACCGAACCAACAGAACCAAAGGATGAATACCCCGAGTGCACCGAGGGTCAAACTATGCCCTGGGATTGCCTTGGCTCCACCATTCTCATCGTACTTGTCAATTCTCGCCCCGAGGATCTTTGCACCCCAAAAGGCTGCGACTCCTCCCACCATATGCACAGCCGTTGAACCTGCGAAATCGTGGAATCCCAATGTTGAGAGCCACCCTCCTCCCCAGATCCAATGACCACTGATTGGATAAATTACGGCACTGATCACAATGGAATACAGGCAATAGGAGGAAAACTTGGTTCTCTCTGCCATTGCACCACTGACAATGGTAGCTGCAGTAGCACAGAACACAGTCTGGAAGATCAGAAATGCTGCGGTGGGAATGTTCGAGTCATAGGAACCACGGACAAACAGATCAAGGGAGCCGATGAAGGGATTGCTTCCCCCAAACATCAGTGAGAATCCCAGGACCCAAAACACTGCACTTCCGAGACTGAAGTCCATCAGGTTCTTCATGATGATATTCCCTGCATTCTTTGCCCTGGTAAACCCGGTTTCAACCATGGCAAACCCGGCTTGCATGAAAAACACCAGAATAGAGCCCAACAACACCCACAGGGTGTCTACCGATACAAACATACGCTACCCCCTAAAAATGCCGAAAGGGTGCACGATGGTAATCCACCGTACACCCTTGTACGACTGCCCAACGGACAGCAAAACGAAGAAAGGGCGATGCGGATTATTCCACATCGCCCTTGACGTTTCCTCTTTATAGCGAATTATCGTCTGGTCTGTCAAGCATTCCTAGAGGGAAAGATTCAGGCAGGTCAACTTGGGGTGGACGAAAACCCCATCCTTCCTGATTAGCTCTCCATCGAAGTACATCTCTCCCCCGCCATACTCACTTCTCTGGATTTGCACCAAATCCCAGTGGACCGCTGACTTGTTCCCGTTGTCACAATCTTCATAGGCATTACCCGGGGTAAAATGAATCGAACCATAGATTTTTTCATCGAACAGGATGTTATCCATTGGGTTCATGATACCGGGATTGCAGCCAAGCGCGAATTCCCCGATGTACCGGGCCCCCTCATCGATATCGAGGATTTCATTGATCAAGGTATCATCGTCGCTATGGGCTTCCACAATCTTTCCATCCTTGAAGGTGAAGTTCACATCCTTGAATTGGTGCCCATGATAGGTGCTTGCGGTATTGTAGGTGATTGTCCCATTCACTGAATCCTTGATCGGACAGGAATAGATTTCTCCATCTGGGATGTTCATCTCCCCAGCACAAGGAATCCATCCCATACCTTTTACCGAAAATTTCAAGTCGGTTCCTGGTGCTTTGATATGGACTTGATCAACGGTATCAAGGAAGCTCTTCGCTTCTGCCATCGCCTTCGCCATCGCCTCATAATCAACCTCGGTACAGACCTTGTAGAAGAACTCCTCGAACTCCCTCGTTCCCATACCACCCTGCATCGCCATAATCTCTGTGGGATAGCGAAGTACTACCCACTTGGTATAGGGAAGACGGGTCTTCATATGCACTGGAATATTGTAGTAGGTACTGGCCAGGTTGGTCTGGGCAGGTATGGTTGCAAGCTCACGGACATTTGCGATACCCCTGATGCCGATAAAAGCATCCATCTGCTTCATCCTGTAGGTATCAACATCGGCCCAAGCCTGCAAGGACTCCTTGCTCGCATGTTCCACCATCGCCCGTTCTATTCTCTGGTTCCAGAGATTGACTACAGGATAACCACCTGCATCATAGACAGCTTTGATCAATGCCTCAGTCATACTGGTGGGAACATCCACTGCATTGATCAAGCAGGATTCCCCCTTCTGTAGTTTGACTGAATACTCCACCAGAAGCTTTGCCAGCTTCTCTTCTCTAGGATCTGCCATTATAAGACTCCTTCAAAATTAAATTCTAATTTCCATCGGATTGGTCGTGACAGGATGGGGAAATTCCACTGCCACAGCATTGAGTGCCAGATTTTCTGCCTCTATCCCTTCGTACATGATATCCCCATCGATTGGCCACCCACTCCAAGCAAGATGGGTCCTGACCTGATGGCGGAATCCAGAGCTCAAGCGACATGTAAACTGATGGGACTCCCCAACTTCCCCGCTGTACCATACTTTTGTGAGATACCATGTACCGGTTGTCTTGTCGAGCAGATGCCGCGGGCTATCAGCGAGCACCGGCCGGACCTCCTTTCGATGGTCTCCATACCGCCTGAACAGGCTACCGATGGAGACTTCCTTGCCTTTGCAGAAAAAGGGATCTTCATAAGGGTAAGGGGGAAAACCAGGAAGTAATGTGGGTTTATACGATCGAGAAAGAGCTTGGTACTCTTTTATGAAAAGATCTGCCTTCTGTATAGCCTGCAAGGAAGCATATGCTTCTTTTGTTCGTGCAATAACCACCAAGCCACTGGTCGCAGTATCCAAGCGGTGCACTACTCCACCTTCCCAAGTATTTGCTCCCTGGACATCCAGCACCTCAGGAAAAGCGCGGGCAACCAATCCAAGCAATGTTAGCTTGTCCTGGGAATCGGTCTTCAACGGTACGGTTGGCAAGTTTGCCTGTTTGTTCACCACCAGGATATCATGGTCCTCATAGACAAGTTCCAATTGCATAGTATCATTCATACCCCTTCAATATAGCAAATATTCAGAGGTTCGGCACCTGAAAAACCTAAAAGAGAGAAAACGAGTTGCTTTGCACCGGGGGAAAGCTGTTGTATACTCTGCCTATGCAAGAGATACCAATAAATACCTATAACTCGCCCAATGTCATCCTGGAACTGATTTACAAACTGAAAATCAAGGATGTCATGACGACAAATCTGGTTACCGCTACCAAGGAGACACCACTACGGGAAATACAGTATATTATGCGGGAAAGGCAGGTCACAGGACTACCGATCGTACTAGGCAAGCGTCTTATCGGGATTGTTAGCATGGATGACATCATCCAAGCACTCGACAAGGGGTATATCAATGAGAAAGCCCAAGACCATATGACCCGTAACCTCATCGTCCTTGAGGATGACATGCCGATCTCTTTTGCAATCAGCTACTTTGACCGTTTCAGTTATCATCGCTTCCCTGTCCTGAACAAACACAAAGAGCTGGTGGGAATGATCACCAGCAGAGATATTACCAGTACACTTTTGGTAGAGATCAACCGCGAAATCGAGGACCTTGAGAAAAGAACCCGCACCACCGGTCTCAGTGAGGAGATGAGCGGGGAGATTCACACCTATTCAATTCTCAAGCATGACTTTGAGAATGCAGGGTATGCCAGTACCGAGATCAAGAAACGTCTCAAGAGTGCAGGCATCGCTCCGCATATCATCCGTCGAGCTGCCATCGCAAGTTATGAGCTTGAGATGAATTTGGTGGTACACTCTGATGGAGGTGAATTGATTGCAGAGTACTCTCCACAAACTATCCAGATAACCGCTCGTGATAGTGGACCAGGCATTAGTGATGTGGAATTGGCAATGACAGCGGGATGGACTACCGCCAGTGAATGGATCCGGTCCCTCGGTTTTGGTGCCGGGATGGGACTGCCCAATGTAAAATCAGTAGCAGATGACTTCACCATAGAAAGCACACTCAATGGCACCACTGTTGTCTGTGTCATTGAATTGCACCCAAATTAGGAGGAAAGATACATGCATGTACATGACCTTGCGGCCTTGGAAGGCTTCAAAGCAGAACATAAAGAGTTGAAGAACTGGGAAATTAACGATGCCTACTGCGGGGACCTGCTCAGCGATGTAATGGGAAATGCTCCTTCTGAGAGTGTCCTTATCACCATTCAGGCCCACAAAAACACGGTAGCCGTCGCATCCTTGGCAGGAATCCGAGCCCTAGTGATTTGCAACAACCGAAGTGTTCCTTCCGATATGCTGGAAGCAGCAAAGGAAGAGGATATTTCCATCTTTACTACCAAGGATACCCAGTTTGAGGCAAGCTGCAAGATTGCAAAGGCTTTGGGGAGACTTGATGCTGGTACCGATTGACCTACACAACCATAGCTGTCTGTCCCCTTGTGGGGATGACGATTTCACCCCTTCCCTCCTTGCCGTCGAGGCGATGGAACAGGGTATCGAAATCCTTGCCTTGACTGACCACAACTGTGCCAGAAATCTTCCAGCCTTCGCTGAGGCATGTGAGCTTTGTTGTATTCTCCCCCTTTTTGGACTGGAAGTTACCACCAGTGAAGAGGTGCATGTGCTTACCCTCTTTCCGAAGTTGGAGGATGCTCTCGAGTTCGGGTCATTTGTGGAGTTTCTGCTGTCTCCGATTAAGAATGACAGGAGGTTGTTCGGCAGGCAATTGGTGGTAAATCTGGAAGGGGAGGTACAAGAGGAAGTGGAAACAATGCTTGCATTCGCCACCTCACTACCCTTCTCTGATGTCGTAGAGGAAGCCTTGAGTCGGGATGCCTTGGTCATCCCAGCCCACATCGACCGGTTCGCGAACAGCGCCTTGGCGAATCTGGGATTTCTTCCAGACCTACCTTACAGTGCCCTGGAAGCGATACATCCACCAGTACATGCAGATACCCATGACCTGGTGGTGCTTACCGGCTCTGATGCACATACGCTCGAGCAGGTAGGAAGAAGAACCTGCTCTTTAGAGATGCATGACTGTTCCTATGAATCACTCAAGAATGCACTGGCCAAAAGAAACGAAGTTTCCTACCGTTCTTGATGAAACGGAGTCTGTATCATTTGGCCAGTGAGTCCCTCTCTAGCGGTTTGAGCGACCGAATATCCGTAGGAGGAAGAGGAACATATTGATGAAATCGAGATACAGGGAAAGCGCTCCGATAATGCTCAGCTTGGTGAAGGTCTCTTCATCGATACCTGTTCCATAGCTCTGGTTCCAGCGTACAATCTTCTGGGTATCCCATGCGGTGAGACCAAGAAAGATGGCAACACCGGCGAAGCTAATCAAGTAATCAAGACCGCTTGAGCCGAGGAACATGTTGAGTACCATCGTTCCGATCAAGCCCCACATTCCCATGACAAGATAGGAACCAATTCTGTTGAGATCCCGTTTTGTTGTCATGGCATACAGACTCATCCCTGCAAACATGAGCGCCGCGGTAAGGAAACTCTTGTAAATGACAGCCCCTGTATACACGATGAATATCGTACTCAACATGATGCCGTTGAGTGCGGAATAGGCTAAAAAAGCACCTATGGCACTTGCTTGACTCATCCTATCCAATCGTGCAGTGAGATAGAATACCAATGCAAACTCTCCGATGACGAGCAAGAAGAAGCCCATCATATTCCCGACAAGCGCCTGCAACAAAGCAGGATTACTTGCTACAAAATAGGAAATCAAGGCCGTAAGGCCGAGCCCTGCGGTCATCCAAAGATATACGTTCTTCAATATCGTCCGTTCACGAGCTTGTACATTTTGAAGTATTGAACTGTTGTATTCTGCCATTGTTGTTAGCCTCCTAACCCATCTCCTAATCTATCTTACCATAATTTCATCAATCCTGAAGAAAAGGTCAAGTGTTTGCTTGCGTTCAACCTGCTATGCAATTCCAATTCCTGATGATATAGTTACGTTTATGACAAACAAGCCTCTTCTACCCCTCATTGTTATCTTCATTGTTCTGCTCATGGGATGCACTTCCACGGGCCGAGAGGAACATGTCAGTGCACTCGAGGCTGAAAATGCCCTTCGTGAAGTGACCAAGTTAGCTAGCCAGACAGTGGACGTGAATCTCTTCAATGAAATGGCCTTGCAGGATCTCCTACCGAAAGAGGCTGCACACTTTTCACAGATGGAAGGTATCCCGCTTTTCCTCGATCATCTTCAGCAGTGGCAGACCCAAGTCCAGCAAGCGTTTCGTAGCGTGTTGGTGCAGACTCCCCTCATTGTAGAGGAAAACACGAAGGAGGTGGTTTGGGAGAACCCTGTGGCAGCATTGAAGCAAGGAAATCAAAGTGCCACTCGAGAGTTGACCAAACAAAGAGGGGAAGAAATCAAGGCTCAAGTCATGAAACTGCTCCAGGAAGCCCTGCAAGAAAGTGATGAAACATGGGATTTGGTCCTTGACCGCTATGGCATATGGCAAAAAGGAACGAGCCTTTGGGGAGAAGCCGTGCTCGCTGAGGTCACTAATAACCCATTTGAACACCTTTCAACGTTGTTCCTCCAGACCTATTTTGAAGAACTTGGAAAACAGGAGGGAATCCTGAGAACCACACCGGTTCCAAAAGGAAGCGGTTCCTTTCTGGAACTCTTTTGGTAGGATGCACAGGTATGAATCTATTTACTGCAGCAAATGAAGCTGAAGAGAGAAAAAACCAACCACTTGCTTACCGAATGCGACCGCGTAACCTGGATGAGTACATCGGCCAGGATGCGATTATCGGGAAAGGTCGTTTGCTTAGGCGTGCGATACAGGCCGACCAACTTTCCTCAGTTATTTTCTATGGTCCACCAGGAACGGGGAAAACCACCCTTGCGAGAGTCATTGCAAACACCACAAAACGGCATTTTTCCACGCTTAATGCAGTACTCTCCGGAGTGAAAGAACTTCGCTATGAGATTGAACAAGCACGCCAACGCTTGGAGTTGTACAGTCAAGGCACGATTCTTTTTGTGGATGAGGTACACCGCTGGAACAAGAGCCAGCAGGATGCCCTACTCCCCTGGGTTGAAAATGGGACAGTTATTCTCATCGGCGCTACAACGGAAAACCCCTATTTCGAGGTAAATGCGGCACTGGTGAGCAGGTCACGCATATTCCAATTGAAGAGTCTGACAAGTGAAGATCTTTTTGCCATAGCACGGCAAGCTCTGAGGGATAAAGATCGAGGATATGGTGAATATTCTGTACAGTTTGAGGAAGGAGCCCTGGAGCATTTGGTCGAGGTTTCGAACGGAGATGCAAGGAGCTTGCTCAATGCACTGCAACTTGCTGTCGAAACTTCCCTTGACGTCTTTCCTCCTGCCCCGGGAACCGAAATATTTATATCCAAAGATGCCGCAGAACAATCGATACAGAAAAAAGCAGTGCTGTATGACAAAGAGGGTGATTACCATTTTGATGTCATCAGTGCCTTCATCAAGAGCATTCGTGGCAGTGACCCCGATGCTACACTCTATTGGCTTGCGCGGATGGTCAGCGCAGGTGAAGACCCAAAGTTCATATTCAGAAGGATGCTTATCAGTGCCTGTGAAGATGTAGGGCTGGCCGACCCCTCAGCTATTGTTGTGGTACAAGCGGATGCTCAGGCGTTTGAGCGTATTGGATTGCCTGAAGGACGGTTTCATCTTACCCATGCTGCTCTCTACCTAGCTACCACCGAAAAAAGCAACTCAACCATGGCTTTCTTTGATGCCCTTAAAGGTGTTGAACAACAAGCCCAAGATGAGGTGCCAAACCATCTTCGTGACGGCAACCGTGATGCGAAAGGATTCGGGCATGGGGAAGGATACCTCTATCCTCACGCTTATCAAGATCACTGGGTTGCCCAGCAATACCTCCCCTCTTCTCTGCAAGGGAAGGTCTATTACCAGCCCAGTGACCAAGGGTATGAGAAAAGTATCAAGGAGAAGGTGCAGAGACACAGGGAAGAGCAGCTGGAAAGTGCCCAAAGCGATGCGTTCGTGGAGAACCTCACCTACTCTCCAGGCGACAAGAGCAGGCAAAGGTGGGTGAACAGGACCATCAGTGAACGAGGGGCGTTGCTCAAGGAGATACGGGAGCAACTCTTTCAAGGTATCCACCTGAGGCGGAGTGACCGGGTGCTTGTATGCAATGCCGGGCATGGATTGCTGCTTTGGGAAGCATATCGGGCAACTCCTGAAGGGTTGGTGGTTGCCCAGGTACGAAGCAAGGACCAGGAAGAACATATCAACCACTATGCGGCAACACTCTCTTCAGTGGAACGCCCCCATGTATACGCTGAGCCTCTTGAAACACTGCTACCACGCCTTGAAGATGGATTACACTTTGAAGCAATCATGGGAAGAAACGTGCTCAGTAGGGCAAAGCTCTCTGGACCCTTGCTTGCCGGTCTTCTCTCCCGCTTGGCAAAAACAGGATCCATCCACCTTGCTGAAAGTGTACCGGTTGCAGGCTCCAGGCTTTCACAGTTTATCATGGGAGAGGAGAAGCAGTTCCTTGAAAGGGCTGAAGCACAGCTCTACGGCGATCCTTCGAATCCTTTGACAAACTGGGATGAGAACGACTTGGAGACGCTTTTCAGTACTACTGGTATGGATTTGGAGATTCGTTCACTCGATTTGTTTGAACAGAGAATGATGGATGAACAAGACATTGAACGGTATCTTTCCGCATCCTATCTACCAGCATGGAAAACGTTGGGAATACAGGTCGATGAGGGTGCTTTCAGAATTGCATTGATTGAACAGTTGGCCAACCGCCCGCTTGCATGGAAACACCATCTGGCCATCATCCATGCCTATCAGGGTGGATCCTAGAACGAGGCTTCACAGATAGGCGATGCCAAGCAGTGAAAAGATGTGAGTGGAAGCAACTGATTGCATGCGAAGCAGTTGCTCAGAGACCTTCAATTTTTTAGGAAATTTGGGAACGAGTTGTTGACAAAGAAAAGCGTTTAGGGCATAGTATGCAACGTTGAAACGCACTGGTGATGGAAACCACTGCTTCAGCTACCATGGTGGAAGTAGTTCAATGGTAGAGCACCAGATTGTGGATCTGGCTGTTGCGGGTTCGAGCCCCGTCTTCCACCCTAACCGGGTCGTGAACGCGCTCGTAGCTCAGCTGGATAGAGCGCCGGACTTCGAATCCGTAGGTCGAAGGTTCGAATCCTTCCGGGCGCAAAGGTTTGGTTTTTGAAATTTTATTGTCATGGGCCGCTAGCTCAGCTGGTAGAGCAGCAGACTCTTAATCTGCGGGTCAAAGGTTCGATCCCTTTGCGGCTCAATACATGGCGAACCTCGCTTAGGGGCAAGACATGCACCGCGAGAGTGGTGAAATTGGCAGACACGCCAGACTTAGGATCTGGTACCTTACGGTGTAGGGGTTCAAGTCCCCTCTCTCGCAAAGGACAATCCAAGTTGGAATGTCTGGCAAAACGGTTTTGCGAAAGTAGCTCAGTGGTAGAGCTCCACCTTGCCAAGGTGGATGTCGCGGGTTCAAGTCCCGTCTTTCGCTTTTAAGCAGTCAGAGAAATCTGGCTGCTTTTCTTTGAATTAGGAGCATAAGAGGCACAAACCTATTAACTTTGTATTCTTTTATACAGATAAAATATATCTTATATATAATAAAGGCCTTCTTCCTCTTTTCTAAAGAAAGAAGCATACTATATGCTCAACGAGGCAAGGTGAGAAAGAAGTGTATAGTACCATAGTATTCTTGATGTTGTTCCTCACCGTTTGCCTATTGGCACTGGCAAGCGGGATTCTTGTGCTCCAGAGCAATCCCAAGTCTGTTTCCAACCGTCTCTTTTTCGCCTTGATCATTGCAACTACCATATGGTCAGCAGGTTTAGCTTTCGCTACTATTGCCCCGACCAGAGAAGGGGCTGAACTATGGCGGAGAATCTCAGCATTTGGATGGGGGTCTGTGTTTGCAATCTTTCTGCATTACATTATTCACATTTCAAGCAATCGCAGCATGCAAAGAGCCTGGTGGTTTTATGCGGGTTTGTACGGACCAGCAATCCTGACCATTCTTGCCTTTGCGCTTCCTGTTGGATTGAATACAGAGCCCTACCAACTAAGACACACAGAATTCGGTTGGGTCAATGTAGCTGAACACAATTTTTGGGACATAGTTTTCTATGCATACTATATTAGCTACACAATCACCAGCCTGGTCCTCCTTGCAAATTGGAGCAAAAAGAGCCAGGACAAAACCATCAAAAAACAAGCTCGCTTCATCTTTTTCACCATTCTCACGCTTCTAGTAGCTGCTACCTTCACAGACATCATCCTGAGCAGCTTGGTCGGGTTCCTCCCCCAGATGGCACCTGTATTGATGCTGATTCCTGTGTCCATCCTGTACAATACCTTGCGGAAGAATCAGGATGATGGAGGGAATCCCCTGCAATTCAACATCAGCTACATTCATATCATCATCAGTGTAGTGTTCTACGTTTTCATTTCATTCTTACAAGTCAATTTCCGTTCAGAAAGCATTACCATAGGACAGATCCAGCTTGAAGAATCCACCTTCAGGGGTATTCTTACACAACTGCAGATGTTCATCTCAATCTACCTAGTATTGCGGGAGTCCAGACCTGGGTTCATCGTCTCGATATTGATGAACAGCATTAATTTGTTGAGCTCTATTGTTTTCTGGGTCAGAATGGATTCCAATATTCCCCTTCCCGGGATTATCTCCTACCTTGGCGTACTTGTATTATTGTTGATCATCAGAACATTCAGAAAGCGGTCAGCCTCCTACATAGAGAAGATACACTCCCAGCATCAGGATCTTGAGGAGTCAGAGAGAAAACTCTACAAACTTGCCTATTATGACTCGCTTACAGGATTGCCCAGTAGGGAATATTTTATGGAAAAACTCCAACGATCATTGGAAAGAGCACGCAAGGATGATACACGTATAGGCATAATCTTCATCGATTTTGACTCCTTCAAGGCAATCAACGACACCGCGGGGCACATGGCAGGGGATCGGGTGTTGCAGCTGATTGCCCAACGCCTAGCAAAACGAATCGAAAAAATGGGGACCTTGGCAAGATTTGGAGGTGATGAATTCCTAGTGGAAATACCAGACTTGGAGACAGATTTGCCCATCCATGCCATTATTCAGTCCATCATGGAGTCCCTGAAAAACCCGGTGGTGGTTGGAAATGACGAATATCACGTCTCAGCAAGCATTGGTGTTGCTATGTACCCAGATGACGGGGTGATTCCTGATACGTTGATCAAGAACGCAGACATTGCAATGTATGAAGCAAAAGGGAGGGGCAAGAACCAGGCAGTATTCTGCACTGGAGAAATCAAGGATAGCACCACCAAGAACCATACCTTGGTGAACAATTTGTACTGGGCACTGGAGAGGGATGAACTGCAATTATTGTATCAACCAAAAATCTCATTGGAAAACAACACGATTATTGGGTTTGAGGCATTACTGCGGTGGCACAATACTGATTATGGAGTTGTCAATCCACAGGTATTCATTCCGATGGCAGAGCAGACCGGAATGATTAAGCCGATTGGACTATGGGTGATGAAAACTGCCTGCCAGCAGATTAAACGATTTCAAGAGTGGACGCAAAGTGAACTATCCATCAGTATCAACCTTTCCCTGATTCAGCTTCGAGATACCTCCATCGTAAAGAACATGGCTGCAATACTACAAGAAACACAAATTCCACCCCATCTTATTGAGGTGGAAATTACAGAGAGCGTAGCATTCCAGGATGAACCGTTCATAATGGAACAACTACAAAAGATCAAGGAATTGGGAATTTCGATAGCCATCGATGATTTTGGAACTGGGTATTCATCCTTCAGCAGATTACGGACGTTCCCCATTGACCTAATCAAGATTGATAGTGAGTTTGTCAGGGCAATCAGCAGTAATCTCCACAAGGATCAAGCTATTATCCGAAGTATCATCCAACTTGCAAAGAACCTTGACCTTAAAGTACTCGCCGAGGGCGTTGAAACGGAAGAACAGCTCCAGTTCCTCAAGAAAGAGGGATGTGATTTCATCCAAGGCTTTCTTTTTTATGCCCCGCTTCCCGCTAAATCAATCGAGGAACTGTTGAACTATACCTAGGGTACGGTTCCATTCATCTTGCCATGAAGAGATTGGCACTGCTATGATTGTTCCATGAACAGAGAACCCCAGGATTACAGGCTTCCTGACACCCGCTCACTCACCATCAGGTCTCTCGAGCCAACTGATGCAACTCAGGCAGTCAAGTATATGCAGGCAATGTATACCGACAGCCCTTTTCTTGCGCGTTACAGTGATGAGTGGAATATCAGTATTGAAGACGAGGCCGCATTTCTGGAGAATGCAGCCAAATCCCAGAATAGGCTGATGTTGGGAGGCTTTATCGATAATGTGCTGGTTGCTCTCTGTGACTTCTCCCCTTTGGGCTTAGCCTATAAAATGGCCCACCGTTGCCAGATAGGAATTTCTGTTGCTACAAAACATCAGGGAAAGGGGATCGGCTCACTCATGATGAAAACCTTGATTTCTGCTGCTACTCAGACAGGATTCGAACAGATGGAACTGGAAGTGGTGGCAAGCAATACAAGAGCCATGCAACTCTACAAACACTATGGTTTTCGAGAAATTGGCATGATTCCCCGCGGGTTCCGCTACCGTGAAGGTTACTATGAGGATTTGCTCCTGATGGCCAGGGAACTATGACCATCAAGTAAACTGAGCTCCCACTCTTGCTCCCTGAATCCAAATAACACAAACTGGTCTGTAACCAGAAGCGGTCATTTGACTGGCATCCCTTCAGTACAGAGAAGGTCTAGCATCTCCTCATCCATCTTAGGAATTCGATTTTTCAGATGCATGAATCGGTATAGTTGACCACTGGTATTGAAAAAGCGTTTCAAGGGAACATTGCTTCGCCGATAGAGCTCACAAAGTTCCTCTTTATTGGGATGATCTTTCTTGATATCACGGTAGGTGTACGCCACGCGCCGTGCATCAAGGAATGCAATTGCTTTACTACAAGTTGTAACAGATAATGGTCATATAGGCTCCTCATAGCAATGGTAGCAAAGCGATGATCTGCTGGCAATCAGATAAATACACTCATTCCCCTAGACCAAAGCCCAAAAAGTTGCTATATACAATGTGTTTCGGGTAAAAGGTTTTTGCAAGTATCCTGCTGACAGGGTGGTCGAAAATCAACTGTTTATGTATACTTAGCAGGATTACATTGCAACAAAGGGCTTTGCCTAAGGATATACATGGTCCGAATGAGGACCGAAAAGGATGAACATAGGATGATCGCTGATAAGAGTATCAAAGAATTGGAAAACTCCTCCGTCGCACTGACGGTCACTGTGACCGCTGACACCATCGAAAAAGACTACCAGGCAGCTTTGAAAAAGTATGCTGCTGACGTCCAGATCAAGGGTTTTAGAAAGGGCAAAGTCCCTGTATCCGTTCTGGAAAGTAAGTTTGGTAAGTCGATTCGTGAGGAAAGTACATTCAATACCATCGAAGACGCATTGAAGGAAGCATTGACTGATGTTGAAGACAAGTACAAGCCACTCTCCTTCAGCACCCCTGAGCTCCAGGATGAAGAGAGCCTTCTCCCCTTCGAGCCCAACAAGGACATCACCTTCACTGTCAAGTACGACATCATGCCCATTTTTGAGACCCCTGAATACAAGGGCTTGAAGGTTACCTACCCCAAGGTAACACTGAGTGAGGATGCGGTGAATGCTGAAATTGAAAAACTCCGCGAGCAGAATGCAATGGTCATCGACAAAGATGGAGCTGCAGAGATGGGAGACATTGTCACTGTTGACTACGTTGAGCTTGATGAAGAGAACAATGAGATTCCTGGAACTGAACGCAAAGAGTTTGTTTTCACCCTGGGCAGCACTACCAACTTCTACCAGATTGATGAAGATGTTGTCGGCATGAAAAGCGGTGAAGAGAAGATATTCTCCAAGACCTACCCAGAGGATTCAACCGTTGAGGGGTATGCTGGAAAGACCATTACCTTGAAGGTAAATGTCCAAAGTGTAAAATTCCGAGATATCCCTGAACTCGATGATGAGTTTGCACAGGATGTCAAGGAAGAGTACAAGACTGTTGATGACCTGGTTAGCGCAACCCGTGAGAAGTTGCAGGCAGCGCTCGATGCAAAGCTTGAGTCAGAAAAGCTCAATGCTTTGAGCGAAGCACTGCTACAGAAGGCTACCATTGAGGTTCCCCAGAGCATGATCGACATGGAAGTGGAGCAGAGTTGGAAGCGTTACATCCAGCAGGTCGGCCTGAGTGAAGAGCAGATTTTGCAGTTCCTCAAGTTTCAGAATCAGACCAAAGAGGACATCACCGCCCCTTGGAGAGAAGCTGCTGCAAAGTCACTGCGCCTCCAGTTGATCATGGAAAAGATCAAGGAAGCCGAAGCGTTCCCCCTTGAGGAAGAAGAAGTGAAAAAGGCCATGGACGAGCAGCTGACGGAAATAACCGATCAGGCTCAGCGGGATTACTACCGCACCATGATTGAGGATGACTTGCGCTTCCAGAAGATTGCACCGTTCTTGCAGGAGAACAATACGTTCGTGGAAGGTGAGGAAGTCTCCTATGAGACGTTTATGAGCGAAACCTACGGCGCATAGCCGTAGACGTTCAAGAGTGCTTAGTGTGTGAAAAGGCGGTTCCTCACTGGTTCCGCCTTTTCAATCCCAGCTACCAAAGGGGGTTTTTACCATGAATACCAATCCTGAAAGGATGCAATCCAACATACCGATGGTCGTCGAGCAATCAGGTGTAGGTGAAAGAGCATATGATATTTTCAGTCGCTTGCTTAAAGACCGCATCATCTTCCTCGATGGTGAGATTACTGATGCAACAGCCGACTTGGTTGTGGCTCAGATGCTGTTTCTTGAGTCTGAAGACCCAACTAAGGACATCAGCCTGTACATCAACAGCCCTGGTGGATCAGTTACCGCTGGTTTGGCTGTCTACGACACCATGCAGTATCTGCATAGTGACATCCAGACCATCTGCATGGGGCAAGCAGCAAGCATGGGTGCTTTGCTCCTCTGTGCCGGACAGGAAGGAAAACGATTCATCCTCCCCTCTGCACGGGTTATGATCCATCAACCGTGGGGAGGAGTCGAAGGCCAATCATCGGATATCTCCATCCATGCCAGAGAGATTGGTCGTCTGAAGAATTTGACCATTGACATCATCGCGAGACATACCCATAAGACCTATGAGCAGATCGCCAAGGATGTTGAACGAGATTTCTTCCTCGGTAGTGATGATGCTGTCTCCTACGGCATTGTCGACAGTGTTATGAGAAGGAGTTAGTAATGGCAAGAAATGCAAAAGTCTGCTCGTTCTGTGGAAAAAGCCAAGATGAGGTCAAGCGATTGATAAGCGGACCCGGCGTTGCCATCTGTGACGAGTGCATCAAGGTCTGTAATGATATGCTTGCAGGAGACCCAAGCTTCCAGGAGGAAGTAGTCGGTCTACCTGAGCACATCCCTACCCCTCAGGAATTGAAGGAGTACATGGATGAGTACGTTATAGGACAAGAGGATGCAAAACGGGTACTCGCGGTTGCCGTGTACAATCACTACAAGCGCGTTAAATATCAGAAACAGATATCCGAGCAAGGTGTAGAGCTGGACAAGTCAAACATCCTGATGGTGGGGCCCACCGGTACAGGAAAGACGTTGCTTGCATCCACACTTGCAAAGAAGCTGCAGGTTCCCTTCGCAATTGCCGATGCTACGACACTCACTGAAGCAGGATATGTCGGTGAGGATGTGGAAAACATACTGCTCAAGCTTATCCAGAATGCAAATGACAATATCAAGGCAGCTGAATTCGGGATCATATTCATCGATGAAATCGACAAGATTGCCAAGAAGGGAGAAAACCCATCAATCACCCGTGATGTCAGTGGTGAAGGTGTACAGCAGGCTCTTTTGAAGATCATCGAAGGCACGGATGCCTCTGTTCCCCCACAGGGTGGGCGCAAACATCCAAACCAGGAGATGTTGAAGATCAACACACGAAACATCCTTTTCATCTGCGGTGGTGCGTTTGTAGGTCTGGACAAAGTCATTGAGAAACGGGTCTCCTCCCATGCCATGGGATTTGGAGCGAGCATCGTCAATGCACAGGACAAGGACTTGCATACATTGTACAGCAAAATGCTTCCAGACGATTTAGTGAAGTTCGGCTTAATCCCTGAGTTCATTGGGAGACTTCCCATCCATGTTGCTCTGGACAATCTGACCAAGAATGACTTGATGCGGATTATCCTTGAACCAAAAAACTCCATTATTCGCCAGTATGAAGCATCGTTCCGCTTGGATGGAATTGAGTTTGTATTCAAGAGCGATGCGGTTGAAGCTGTTGCAGAGAAAGCCTTTGAACAGAAGACCGGTGCCCGTGGACTCCGCTCCATTGTGGAGAATGTAATGATGGGAATCATGTACGACATACCTTCCATCAAACAGGTCAAACAGGTAATCATCGGTCGGGAGTGCGTCATTAATGGTGAACAACCTGAGGTTATCCGTGGAGCGTGAAATATTCAGCTACCCCCCAATTGATGAAGAGATTCTTGCATTGTTGAGAAATCGTGAAGAGTTTGTTGTCATTGGACATGTCAGTCCCGATGGGGATTGCCTAAGTAGTCAGATGACAATGAACTCCTTGCTCCTGAAGATGGGGAAAACAGTCCATATAGCAAATGCTGGGCCATTCGATCGCTCAGAGATTGCCTATCTCCGCTCTGATTTCCTCAATCATATCGATCAAGATCTGAAGCAGAGAGATCCTGTAATTGTGGTAGTTGACTGTAGTTCGCCAGAACGTATTGGTCACCTTGCAGAGGAGATTGAGGGGCTTACCACCGTGGTGTTCGACCACCACAGCAGTGGGGAGCAGTTCGGTACCTACCGCTACATCGTCCCCCGTTCGGTTTCTACCACGTTGATCATCATGCAGCTCTACAAAGCCTTGGATATTGAGATCAGCCAGGAGATAGCCGAGCACCTCTTCTTTGGGTTTGCCACTGATTCCGGATTCTTCCGTTTCATCAATGCCTACCGGGGAGAAACACTTCGTCTTGCTGCTGAGCTTGTCGACCTTGGAGTATCCCCTAATTTGATGAATGACCGTATGTCAGGTGGCAAGAGTTTAGGGTACATTAAATACTTGGGCAAGCTCATCGATCGAAGTGAAAGTTTGTTCGATGGAAAGGTGATGATTTCCACCAGTTATCTTGAGGACAATAAGCAGTATATCACCACCGACAAACCGAGTGATTCACTGTACACGATGTTGCTCTCAGTGCAGGGTGTCGAGGTAGTGCTCTTCTTCAAGGAACTGGAAGCGGAAAAGACCGAGATTGGGTTCCGTTCCTCGCATCAAAGCAGTATCGATGTCGGAGCTTTGGCTGAAAGTTTTGGTGGCGGCGGGCACAAGAAAGCCGCTGGAGTCACGCTCAACAAATCAATCAAAGAAGCTAAGAAATTGCTTTTGCAAGCTATCGAGACGATGCTGAAAGCCTAACTTGGCATACACATTGCATGGATATGTGCATCATTCCACAAGGAGGCACCCATGCAATGGCTACCGCTCTCTGAAGAAGAGAGCAAGACTTTAACAAATCAGGTGGTCTGTTACCAACAGGACCAGACAAACACCACCCTCTATCGCACCATCCACAGCAAGACGCAACAAATCCTCTATGCCCTTCCCTACTATCTTCGTCTGCTTGAGGAAGAGGATTGTAGTGAATTCCTCCTGTTCTGTTACAACACCATTGACTACTATCTAACCACCTATCGAATTGGCAGACTTTCCTATATTGGGTATCTTACCCAGGTGGTCCGTAAACGAACCAAATATTTCATCACCCAAAAAAGAGCGATGATTGCCAGAGAAAAATTGATCTATGCAAGCGAACGATACCAGAATCCACAGGTATATAAAGAACCAGAGTTGACTGCAGAGACAGCCTCCTATACAGCTTTCGAAGGGTTCCTGGTTTCAAAGATGGATTCTCTCCCTTCACTTTTCAATCGTTTGCTTCACGAACGGAAGACAAGTGGGAAGATGCCTCTTCCCCATCTCCAGCGTCTGAAGCAAGAGCTTTCAGCCCCCGTTAATCGAAAACGGTTCCTTATCGTACTTTCCCTCGCTCCTCAACTTGCCAATGAATACTTACTGGAAGATCTTGCAGCGCTTCTAGAGGTTGATGCACACTTACTCAACCAATATCTCAATACAGCAAACCTTCTCTTGGAAGAGAAAGAGCGATGCAGAAAAGAATTCATTGCTACAAGCAATCGGCACTTCAGAAGATTGCTGGAAATTGAGGGTGATTTGCAAACAGAAATAGATACAGCAGCAATCGAGCGTCTGGAAACGCTGAGAGATTGGACCATTAGGGTATATAAGGCGAAAGTAAACCAAATCAGGAACATGGAGTTCCGTTTGAGTCACTATCAACTAGGGAAATTGCTGCATATACCCAAAGGAACCATTGACAGCTCAGTCCACTACATGAAACGCGTACTCAGACAGTATATGGACGAACTTTCTGACAATGAGTATCTTTAGGAACATGAATATTCTATTGGCATCAAATAATGAGCATAAAAAAGAGGAATTCTCCAGAATCCTCACTGGTCATACCATCGTACTCCCCAGGGAATTGGGCATCGATTTCGACTATGAGGAAGATGCCGAGACCTTCACTGAAAATGCACTGGGAAAAGCGAGGGCTCTTGCATCCCAAGCTCCAGAGGGGTACAAAATCCTTGCCGATGACTCAGGGCTCTGTATCGACGCATTGGAAGGTCGCCCAGGAGTCAGGACCGCCCGATATGGATTGGAAACATTTGGAAGAATATTGGAGAGTGGGGAGAGAAACGAATTCCTGCTGAAAAATATGGCTCATCTTGAGAAGAAAGAAGAACGGAGCGCACAGTTTGTGTGTGCGTTGGCATTTGTGATGGATAAACGACGGGAGTTCACCTTCTGTGAGACAGTGGATGGGTTCATTGCAAAAGAGAGTTACGGAGAAGGTGGATTCGGTTACGATCCGGTATTCATCGTGAAGGAAGAGGGAAAGACCATGGCCGAACTTTCTGATGAAGAAAAAGACCGCTACAGTCACCGTGGTAAAGCCTCCCATCATTTGATTACTTTGTTAGGAGAAATTTCATGAGTATACAGACACGAGCAGAACAACGGGAACAGGATACCTGGGACCTTACCAGTCTCTTTGCTGACGAGGCAGCATGGGAAGCTGCAACAGAGAAACTGAAGCAACGTATCACAGAAGCCCCCAGTTTGAAGGGGTCTCTTGCAAAGGGAAAAGAATCGTTTCTGACAACGATGCAATGGTATGAGGAGACAAGCATTCTCCTGGAGAGGATTTACAACTGGGCTTTTCTGGGATATGCATCCGATGCCTCTGATACTGCCAATGTCAAACGATATAGTCTTGCTGCCAGTCTCTTGAGCCAACTCTCTGCTGCAATGGCGTTCTTCGACCCTGAACTACTGAGCATTGAGGATGCGACAATCGAGCGATACTTGAAGGATGCAGACTTTGCTCCGTACCATGTATACATAAAAAAAGCCAGACGGTTCAAAGCCCACATACTCAGTGAGGGGGAAGAACGTCTTCTGGCTCTCCAAAGCGAAGTAGCTTCCACACCACGTAATACTTTCAGCGATCTTACCAATGTTGATTTTGATTTTGGCGAGATCGATGGAAAACCTCTGACCCAGAGCTCCTTGAGTTCCTTCCTGATGCACGAGGACCGAAATCTGAGAGAGCGGGCATACAGACAGTTCTATGGAGTATACGAGAAGAGTAAGCATGCCATCGCCAGGCTCTATGAGGGCCAAGTGAAACAGGATATCTTCAGGGCCAAAGCGCGTGGGTATGAGAGCTGCAGAGAGATGGCACTTTTCCCGGATAATGTGCCGGTTTCAGTGTATGACAACTTGATCAAAGCTGTACATGAGGCACTCCCTGCCCTCCATCGCTACTACAGGATGCGGGCGAAACTCCTTGGCTTGGACAAGCTCTCCCATTGGGATGTCTATGTCCCTCTGGTAAAGGGTGTAACAAGCAAGACCCCCTATGAGGAAGCTGTAGCCTTGATCGGGGAAGCTCTCGCTCCACTGGGAAGCGAGTATGTCAACACTATCACCAACGGACTGACAAAGGATCGTTGGGTAGATCGCTATGAGAACAAGGGCAAGCGCAGTGGAGCATTCAGCAGTGGTACGTTTACCAGCAAACCCTATATTCTCCTTAACTACAAGGAAGATGTGCTGCGTGATGTCTTTACCGTAGCCCACGAAGGGGGACATTCAATGCACAGCTATTACAGCGCCAAGAACAACCCCTACTTCCACTATGACTATACCATCTTCGAAGCGGAAGTGGCATCGACATTCAATGAACAACTCCTCGCAAAGTACTTGATTGACCATGCCAGCGACGACAGGATGAAGGCATATATCATCGGCAAACAGCTTGATGACATCATAGCTACGCTCTTTAGGCAAACGATGTTTGCCGAGTATGAGATGATCATCCACAGGGAGGCTGAGGATGGCGTACCGATCACCCTCGAGTTGCTGAGAAGTGAATACCGTAAGCTGTTGGAACAGTATTTCGGAGAGGCAGTCTCCTTTGCAGAAGAGAGCGACTTGGAAGGGTTGAGGATACCGCATTTCTATAGCCCGTTCTATGTCTACAAGTATGCAACGGGGCTGAGTGCGTCCATAGCCCTGAGCAAGAAAGTCCTCAACGGGACAGAGGAAGACAGGCAGTCATACCTCAACTTCCTTTGCAGTGGAGGCAGTCTCTACCCTATCGAGTCACTTCGGAAAGCTGGTGTTGACATGCAGAAGGAGGAGCCTGTAAAGGATGCCCTTTCCACCTTCTCGGTTCTTCTGGACCAGGCTGAAAGCCTGCTCCCGTAAATGTTGCCCTCATTTTTCAAAAGAGGGCTTGACGAGCTCCCCGCCCTTGTTGTATTGTTGGCACGTTCACTTCAGGAGCGAACAATATTACAGGAATGCGGTAGTGGTGGAATTTGGTAGACACGCTAGCTTGAGGTGCTAGTGGGAGAAATCTTGTGCTGGTTCAAGTCCAGTCTACCGCAATGGAAACAACCTCTTTGTAGATATAGAAATATCAACAAAGGGGTTGTTTTGTTTTGCCAGAACAAAAAACCCCGAAAAGACGATGCGGCATCAAAAATGGCATCAGCGAATCATTTCCTAAAGCCTATTCTGGCGCTACTCACAATTAGCCAGGAGTTCGGTGTTCTAACTGTTTATCTCATCAGCATTGTGCATCCTTGGTCGGTTTTCTCTCCCAAGTCACCTTACCCGTGTTGATGCAGAATGGGCTACGCTACCCACTTCCGGTACACGCAGAAAGTGCAGGGACATAGAGCGTCTATTCTGTGGTTTTGGTGCTTACCCTCTTCCTATCTCTCTCTTTCTCTTTTTCCTAAGAAAAGCAGTGATTTCACTCTCTAAAAAGAACAGCTTTACAGAGTTCTTGCTTGCAACCTACCTCAAGCAATTGCATCTCTATCTTTTCCTACAACTCGCTGAGTCCTCTGCACAGGAACTGCTGCAATGTTCCTTCACTCCCATCACTTCTGAAGTATTCTATGCCTACGCTCTGTATCTGCAGGCACTTTGCTTGCCAACACGGCGATCTGTTTGAATATATTAAAAGGCTGGGATTATGCTCCTGCTTCGACAGCAAGGCCCAATGCCCTAAAGATTGCCTTGTCCTGTTCATTCAGCTCACTCCGATAAGGAGTGTCATTCTCTCTGAATGTCACTTCCTGTTGATCCATCACAGAAAAAAGGGCTTGGTTCAGGCTGTAGGATGTCTCCTTCAGTTTCTCCAATACATTCTGTCGGATAATTTCGGAAACGAGTTGGAGAAATACCCTACCGGGGAAATACTGGGGAGACTGTATGTGCAAGACCCTGCAATCCTCCTGATTCATCAGGTTATTGAACCGATGCTCAAAGTCATTACGCTGTTCATACTTGGCAAGCGCTTGCTCTGCAGAAAGTCCTGTATTTGTGATCACAGCCCAGAACCCTGCCTGAGAAGCTTCAAAGGTTCTCAGCGGATCTCGGCTCAAACTTACCCTGTTGCTCCCGTTTGGTCGTTTGCGTACTTTGAAATACGTCTCATACAACCGAGCATGTTCCTCGAGGGGTACTTCAAACTCCAATTCCCGCTTGCATCTTCCCAACAAGGAAAGCAGGTTGCTTCGCTGACTTTCCCTCCACTGCTCATCATAATACAGGTGGATGGTAAGCGATTCTGCCTCAAGGAACGGGGCAGCAAGACTCAGACTTTTTAGTTCCCTACCCTTGCAATCATAGAGTACTGTACCTTCTACAATGGCTTCACGATGCTCTTCAATGAATTGTACCAACCATCGTTTTCGTGTTGGAATGCGGATGATAAACTGATAACCCAATTCCACCAATTCCTGGATCCTGGGTATGGAGAAATACCTTCGATTGAGCATCAGCACCGTATCGGTATCGGCTTCCAGCGTATCCATCACATTCGCAATGGTCTTGCTGCTGAGCATCGTCCCATCCAGAATCTGAAAGGAGTATGGAAGAGGGATATCACCATGTGCAAGCAAGATAATGGTATTCTGTTCCAATGCCTCTATATCCCGGTTATAACCATATTGTAGGAATGGATTATGATTCTGGTAACTGGCGGTACTGCATAGGTCAAAGATGATTTCACGCTTATCTTCATCGAAATTTTCCAAGCAACGCTGCCCCCAGAGTCTGAGAAACTCAGCATCAAAAGAACGGAGCATTGCCTGTATTTCAGGAAGACTGTCCACACCCCTATAGATTCCCTGCTTCCAATGCGTAGCATAGGATAGAGGGTTGTTTACACAGAGCAAGTACCATGCAAGATGCAAGAGTTTTTCTATTTTCTCGATGCTCAGAAGTGGCTGCATCCACGCTTTTAGTGAGAGTTCTTTCTCGACTAATTCCTGCAACTGCTCAAACGCATATCGACGGAACGTCGGGATAGCTTTTACTGTCTCCGCTCCCTGGCTCTCAAGCTCTTGGAGGTACGTAGGATTGTAGAGGGGTTCCCCGGTCACTCCATCAAGTTTACCTATACATCGGCGTTTATGACGTGTCTGCTTTTTATCCGGGTCCCAATAGTATTGGTCCTCATATAAATACGTGACATGATTCTTCTTGTTAGCTATTTCAATGACTTTAGGGCGTGATAATCTCGAAACCATGTTATAATTTATAGCATTCTTTTTTTTATTAATCAAGAGTAAAGTACCCCGACCAAACTATTTATACCATACCATGTTATAATCAGTAAAAGTACACAAAACTTTAAGGGTAAAGAAATAGCTATTCTACTGTTGTGCTAAATAGCAATTCATTGTTACAATTCTATATCATTTTTTTCAAAGGAGTTTATTTTGAAAAATACGAACAAATTGTATCGAAAGTTGCTTATTATTGGATTGATGTTACTAATTTCGCTTCCTGCCTTATTCGCACAAGGTCAGCAGGAATCTGCTAATACCATCACCTTCGCTGGTTCCGGTGGGTATCCTCCATTCAACTACATGACAGAAGATGGTGATATCATTGGTTTCGATGTTGATGTTGCTGCCGAGATCGCCAATCGTCTGGATATGGAATTGAAGTATGTAGCTACCGCATGGGATGGTATTGTTGAGGGACTCAGAGCAAAGCGCTATGACGGAATCCTGGGCAGTATGGGAATCACAGAGGAACGTGAAGCAGTAATCGACTTTTCCATACCTTACTATTACAGTGGCCCCCAGTTGATCGTCATGAAAGACAGCGGTATCAATTCGGTGGAAGACCTGACCAGTGAGCATACCCTTGGCTTGGTTACCGGCACCACCTTCGAGAACGATGCAAAGGTCCTTGGCACCAAAGTCAAGCTTTATGAAGATGACAACCAGACCTTGATCGAACTGCTCAATGGTCGTGTTGACGGTGTTCTGACTGACAGAATTGTTGGGTTGAATGCCATCAATCAACTGAAAGAGGGAAATAAGCTTACGCTCGTAGGATCGGTACTTCGCAGCGAAGTCATGGGCATTGGATTCCATGAGGATGATGATGAGCTCCGTGAGCAGGTCAATGCTGCACTCCGTGATATGTTTGCCGATGGCACCATGAAAGAGATTAGTGCAAAGTGGTTCAACGGTGAAGACATTACCGTAGAGTAAGGGAGAATCCTACCATGAATATATTACCATGGGATCTAACGGTGATTCCCCAGCGTTTTTTCCAATTCGCTGATGCAGCACTCTATACGTTGCAGATCACCTTTTTTGGGATTCTTCTTGGTCTTATAATTGGATTGGTGGCCGCACTCGGCCGCCTTTCCAAACGTCAGTGGATAAGTGCTCTTAGTAAAGCATATATCTTCCTCATCAGGGGAACACCGCTTTTGGTGCAGTTGTTCATTATTTACTATGGCCTTACCAGTATTGTAACCATTGATCCCATTCCCTCTGCAATTATTGCACTGGGAATACATAACGGAGCTTACATTGCTGAAATCTTCCGTGGATCAATCCAATCAATCGATTATGGACAGATGGAAGCTGCTCGAAGCTTGGGTATGACGCAAGGGAAGGCAATGCAACGCATCGTGCTTCCTCAAGCCTTTAAACGAGCTGTCCCCCCATTGGGCAATCAGTTGATCATCGCATTGAAGGACAGCAGCCTTGCATCCACTATCGCCGTTCCGGAGCTTATGCTCAAGGGAAGACAGATGGGCTCCTCTTCCTTCATGTACATGGAGATGTTTCTTATCGTCGGCATCTGGTACTTGATCATGACGAGCCTGCTCTCATTCGTGATGCATCGCATCGAACAAAGATTGAAGGTGAGTGACCATGACTAAACAAACACATAAGACAGAAGAGACAATCCTGAAGATAGAACATCTCAAGAAGTGGTTCGGGGACCTCGAAGTCCTCAAGGATATCAACCTCGAAGTAAAACGAGGCGAGGTGGTCGTAATCATTGGCGCCTCTGGAAGTGGAAAGAGCACATTACTCCGCTGTATAAACTTTCTGGAGAAAGCCCAGAAAGGAAAGATTTACGTCAAAGGGAAGCAGGTAAGACAGCAGGAAAAACAATTGAACAAGGTCCGCCAGGGTCTTGGAATGGTCTTCCAGCACTTCAACCTCTTCCCTCACATGACTGTCATCGGGAATGTAATGGAAGGCATGATCCACGTCAAGAACATGCCCAAGGAAAAAGCTAGGGAAAAAGCCCTCGAGCTCTTGGAGCAGGTAGGACTGAGTGACAAAGCTGATATCTACCCTGCCATGATTAGTGGAGGACAGAAACAGCGTGTTGCCATCGCCCGGGCTCTCGCCATGGAGCCTGAGATAATGTTGTTTGACGAGCCTACCAGTGCACTCGATCCTGAGTTGGTTGGAGAGGTACTCTCAGTTATGACTGACCTTGCAAACAAGGGGATGACAATGCTGGTGGTAACCCATGAGATGTGGTTCGCCAAGGAGGTTGCAGACCGCGTTATTTTTATGGATGATGGAATCATCCTTGAGGAAGCTCCCCCTGAGGAGATGTTCAGTGCCCCAAAGGAAGAACGCACCCTTGCCTTCCTGAAACAGGTGCTTCCTCCACAAGACGAATAAGAACCATGCAAACAATTGTATTAAGACCCTTGCTTTACCCGGCAAGGGTTTGTTTTACGTGATATACCTCAGACAATAATCAACGTAACTGCACTAAAGACAAGCAGCAAAGCCAAGCTACTATTTACAACTCGTTTAGCCTTCTGTGAGGCGAGCACATGTGAGAATGTAGTTCCGAAAAAAGCCCACAATGAGATTGCGGAAAAACTCATCATCGTAAAGAAGAGTGCACTGAGAAACAAGGCTGGTACGCTGTGGTTCATACTACTGAGAAATGTAGTGTAAAGTGTAAGGGTAAGTACCAGTACCTTTGGATTGAAGAGCTGAAGCAATAACCCATCCTTATAATCCAGCAACTTGGAGCCCTTTTGAGAGAGCGTATAGTCTGCATGCAGTACCCGATAGGCAAGATAGAGGATGTAAGCCGCTCCCAGATATTTGCATAATCTCAGGAAGAATGTGAGCAACGAGCGATACAAAGATCCCACAAATCAGCATGATGGAGAAAAAGCCGGTTGCAATTCCCAGGAAATACGGCATGCTCCGCTTATACCCCGCCTGCATGCCCATGATTGCACATCTGATGGTGTTTGGACCTGGGGTAAACGTAGTCACACATGCAAATATGAACACTGAAACATAATCAATCTACATGGGATTCCCCTATGCTGATTATAGCAGAAATGCACTGTGTAGGCCAAAAGAATCCCCGGGAAACCCCGGGGAGAACATGAGAATCCTTTGATTAGTACTGCTTCGGTCCTGCAGCAAGAGCCTGCTCAACCAAGGCATAGAAATTGCTGACACTCATGGTTGCACCAGCAATATCATCGGTATGGCCGCCATCATCCTTGTAGCTGATCTGCGTAGGATCCTGGGTGGAGAGCAGGTATGCTTCGACTGCAGCAGCCTGTTCATGCCAACCCTTGCCGATTTCACTGTGTGCTATCATCCCATACCCACCTTCAGCAGCAACCTGTTTCTTGTCACGGCCGTCCTTGTCCACTCCACTCCAGTAGACGCTTTCAATGTTGCCATTGTTGACCAACAAGGAAACATACCCTTTCCAACCGGATGAGCTGAAAGTCTCATCACTGGCATAGTAGGAACCATCCTGGAAAGGACCGATTTCATTTGGGCCAGCTGCAAGCGCTTCCTTGGCAAGATCATAGAAGGCATTAACATGGATGGAGACTCCTGCAATATCATCAGTATGGCCCTCGTCATCTTTGTACGTAATACCTTCAAGGTCCTGGGTCTCAAGCAAATATGCTTCAGCCTTGGCAGCCTGTTCATACCACTCTGCCTGTGCACCACCGAACTTAACCATATTGTAGTTTCCAGCCTTGTCATACGGCTTCTTGTCATCGCCAGTTCTATTGACTGCGCTCCAGTTGACAGCAGCAATACGTCCATTGAGAACGGTCAAGGATACATATTCTTTCCAACCGGAGGAAGGATAAGAATCTGCTATGGCAAAGTATGCTCCATCCTCATAGGGGCCACGGCCAACAGGACCGGAAGCAAGAGCTTCGCTTGCAAGGTCGAAGAATGCATTTACATGGACGGAGACCCCTGCGATAGCATCGGTGTGACCTTCAGCATCACTGTAACTAATGGCAGTAGGGTCCTGGGTCTCAAGCAAATATGCTTCAGCCTTGGTAGCCTGTTCATACCACTCTGCCTGCGCATTACCGAACTTGACCATGTTGTACTTACCAGCTTTATCATAGCTTTTCTTGTCAGCACCAGCATTGATGTTCACTCCATTCCAATCAGCATCAATGATTTTTCCACCTTCGACAGTAAGGGTCACTGTCTCCTTCCATCCGGAAGAAGCGAAGCTGTCAGCTGCTGCGAAATATACGCCATCTGCGTATGTTCCAGTTGCCACAGGTGCCGTTGCAGAAACAGCCGGTGCAGCTTTCGGTGCAGCAGTAGCTGCCTGGGTTTCTTCACTCTCTGACTTGGCACAACCAGCAAAGGTAAGCATGATAGCCAAGACGGTCAGAACCAGCAATAGATGTTTTTTCATCGTAAGATACTCCTCAAATACTTGAAAATCGTTCGAACATTATCTATATATAATCATATACTGATTTTTGACACACATGCAATATCGTCATAAAATTATCAATAGTAATTTTTAGTAACAATAAATTGTCATTATTTACTTATATTTAATAATGTTATACAGAATAGTATACCCATTGCTTTACTCTGATATCAAAAATGTGTCAAAAAAAAAATTACAAATTTCTTTACGGTAAGTTCCGCTCGCAGGAGCATTACCTTGCAAGGAACGAACTCCTGTAGCGCATGAATAAATAAGGATTTGTGTATTTTGTATCGATAAAAACATGGTATAATTGCATTAATTCCTAGTTTTATGCTAGAGTGTTTTCTTATGAGACCAGGTGGGGTGGTAATACCTTTTCTCACCTTTTTACTATATCTCTCTGTACCCGCATAGGGCCAACAAGGAACGTTATGATGGACAAGAAACAGATTGTTATTTTGGGCGGAGGCTATGCAGGAGTGCATGCAGCAAAAGCACTGCACAAGGCATTCAAGAAACAGAAAGACAAGGTTGAGATTACCTTAATCGACAAGAACAGCTACCATACTCTCATGACTGAGCTGCATGAGGTTGCAGGAAATCGTGTTGATGAGGAATCGGTTAAAATTTCTTATGATCGCATTTTCTCAGGCAAGATGGTTAATGTCGTACAAGACAAGATTACCAATATCGATTTCAAAAAGCAGGTACTTACTGGAGAGAAGTCAACCTACTCCTATGACCAACTTTTGATCAGCACTGGTGCCCAAACTGCCGATTTCAATATACCCGGGGTAAAGGAACATGCTTTCTACCTGTGGGGGCTCGAGGATGCACTGAAGATCCGCACCCATATTGAATACATAGTACGTGATGCTGCTAAGGAAGTCGATGAAGAAAAGCGCAGAGAGATGCTTACTTTCGTAGTTGCAGGTGGTGGCTTTACCGGCGTAGAGATGATGGGTGAACTGATAGAATGGCTTCCCGTCCTCTGCAAGAAACATGGTATTGACTTCAAGAAAGAAGGGCGATTGATTCTCTGTGAGGGACTGGGGAATATCCTGAATATGCTTCCAGAAAAACCACGGGAAAAAGCGGTCAAACGTATGGAAAAGAAGGGTGTTGAAATTATGCTCAACAGCCTGATTACAAATGTTGAAGCAGATAGGTTCACCACCAAGAATGGGGATGTCATAAAGACCAGAACACTGATTTGGACCTGTGGAGTGCGTGGTACTGAATTCTGTGAGAGGCTTCCCCTCTCCGATGGAAAAATCGGGAGAAAAGCCGTAAACGAGTTCATGCAGAGCCCCGACTACCAGAACGTTTACCTTGCCGGCGATGGAATGTGGTTCATCGAGGATAATCGTGCTGTCCCGCAGATTGTTGAGGCGGCAGAACAAACTGCAAAGACTGCTGCTGAAGGTATTATCTATACCATCAAGCAAGAACTTGGATTGGAGGCAACGCCACCAAAACCATATAAATCTAATTTCCATGGGTATATGGTATCCATCGGAGGGGCCTATGCGGTAAGCCACACAGCAGGCATCTCTCTTTCAGGGTTCTTTGCCGTTGCACTGAAGCATATCGTTAATTTGTACTATCAGAGTGGGGTTTGTGGAGTCAATGCAATCTGGGCATATATCAAGCATGAAATTCTCGAGGTCAAAGACAAACGTTCGTTGATTGGCGGACTGGCTACCTACAAAATTCCTTCCTATTGGACTGTGTTCCTTAGAATGTTCCTTGGTGTCATGTGGCTCATCGAAGGTATCAAGAAGATCGCGGAAGGCTGGCTTACCGATACCACTGGGTCGAAGGTATACTGGGGAGCTCCTGCAGATGCAGGGTCAGCAGACAGTTTGGCATCTGCAAGCCAAGCAGCAGTGGAAACTGTAGTGGAAACTGTAGCATCTGCAAGCCAGGCGGTAGGGGATGCTGCTTCTGGTGCAGTCCAACAGCTTGCACCTCCTCTGCTCTCTCAGCCTCTTGGAATCTTCACATGGGTCAATGATACATTCGTTGCCCAAGCTCCTTATTTCTTCCAGATTATGATTGTTCTTGCAGAGACAGGTATTGGACTCCTGTTCCTTGTCGGTCTCTTCACCTTCCCGGCGGCTATTGTATCCATCGGCCTCTCTATCATGTTCCTCATCGGAGCAATGGCAGGAAAGGAAATCCTTTGGTACATAGCAGTATCCATTGTCATGCTCGGTGGGGCTGGAAAGGCCTTTGGATTGGATTACTGGGTCATGCCATACATAAAGAAACTTTGGAACAAAACCCCACTTGCAAAGAAAACCTATTTCTACCTCGATGAACCTGAGTTCACACGGAAACAGATGGAAAAGAAGTTGGGCAGGAAGTAGGCAATCATGTCAGATTTTTGGGACGATGAGCCTCACATCCAAGCACAGCTCCAGGTAGTCCGAAAAACAATTGGGCAAACCGTTGCCACCGCACATGGTTTTATCAAGCCAATTCTTGAAGATTATGTGAACAGCACCGGTAAAATGCTTCGTCCTGCCTTAGTGCTCATCACCAGTATGATCGGTGATCAGGATCGCAGCGAGGATGCTATCAGGGTGGGCTCAGTTATTGAGCTCATCCATCTTGCATCATTGGTGCATGATGATATTATCGACCGAGCCCCAAAACGACGAGGCAATACTTCTGTCTATGCGAAGATAGGCGCTAAACAGGCTGTACTGGCAGGAGATTTTCTCCTAGCACGTGCTTTGTCACTTGTCAGCGGAAAAGATAGCCAGGTTGTATCACGAGCGCTGACGCGTCTCTGTGAGAGTGAACTTGAACAGGATGCTGGACAAGGAGATTTCTTCATAGACCGAAACACCTATCTTCGTCGGATTGGTGGAAAAACCGCCAGCCTTTTTGCACTAAGCTGCTACAGTGGTGTAGCGCTGCAGGAAATCAATGAAACAATGAACAAACTTGCCCATCGCATTGGTTACTGCATGGGAATGGCATTCCAGATTCAAGACGATATTTTGGATTATATCGGAAGTAGCAAAAAACTTGGCAAGCATACCGGTGGTGATGTGAAGAGCGGTATTCCTACCCTACCACTTATCTGTGCCTTGGAACTAGAGAACGAATGGGGCAAACAAGAATTGAAGAACGTACTCACGGACAGAAAAATCCCGTTGGACCAACGTACCACCAAACAAGTTCTCTCACTGGTGGAAGAACTGGGTGGTATACAAAAAGCGCAATTTCTTGCAGAATCCTATAAGATGCGAGCTTTGGAAGAGATACACCGCCTCGGAAACCCTGAGGTTGAGCGTATGTTGATTTCCCTGTTTGAAAAATTATCTGCTCGCTCAGTATAGGAATTGTTATGGATACTACATATAATCTTGATGCTGATCTCAGCGGTGAAGAACGAGTCTTCCATGATTCGTATGATAGGACACTGCTGTACCTTGAAAATCGACAAAAAATGGCACCTGTGTCTTTGATTGTTCTTGAAGGAGAGCTCCATCATCTCACAGTTTATGAAGGACAGGATTGGGTGGGGCGTGGCGAATTGAAGAACAGCGAGATACAGGGGCAGATTTACGCCTACATTGCATTCATCGGCAAGATGAAAGAAGAGCTGCAGAACGAGTAACCACCCTGTAGCTCCTAATGCTATCGATTAATCATCAACCAAGCAACGTCTTCTGACCATCCAAGCTTCTCAGCCCAGAAATTTCCTCTGTTACTTCAAGCACACCATGATACTCCTGATTGTTGTTTCTCACGGCATAGTAACGGATCAAGATGAACTGGGAACCCTTTTGGATCCAGAAAGACCCATTGCCCTTTCTCCCTGCCTTGAAGTCAGAAATCAGCTTCTCCACCACTGCAAGACTCTTCGGTGGATGACAATGCTCAACATCACGTCCGATGATACTCCGTGTTCTCGGGAAGATACGTTCCTTGCCCTCACTGAAGAAGCGGACCTTGTCATCGGCTCCAACAAAGGTAATATCAGAGAGTAGGGTATTCAGCGTCCAAGCCAACTCTTCCAAGGTAAAATGACCACTGGGAAGTTTGATTTCTCCACTTACTTCCTGATTGGGGATAAAGTCATCCTTGCCGTTCATACTCGCATTCCAGCGATACCAGGTGGCTGCATCAGAAGGGCTTGCTTCTTCGATGCCACCACCATTGAAACAACATCCGATTTTGGCACTATCGCGAGCAACGGTCAACCAAGCATCATTGTCCATGCAACCATGAAGCATTGGTATGAGGATGTTGTTCTCTTTATCAATCATGCTTCTCACCTGTTTTTCAACGCGGGCAAGCTCACTCTCAAGTACCTCTCCGTTGGTTTCCAATGTACGGATCAGTAGCTTGTACATCCCCCTGATTTCATCATCAACACCCCACATCACCTTAGGAGGGGCGGTAATTCCTGCCTTCTCAAGGTAAGGGAAAAGGAGGTTCTCTTTTCTGGAATAGTGGTTGCCAATCTTGCTGAGACTCTTGAGTGCTGCCAAGAGATCAGCTCATGTCCGTTCATTATTATCAGAGTTACAAGCTTTTACTGCCGTTGTAAACGCTCCATCCAGAAAAGCGAGCAATCCCTCATTTTCCTTGAGGAACACAAAGGCAGGAAGGCCTGCAGTCTACTCTATGGTTTGTCCACCATTGATCTCTTCCACACTCCCGCCAAAAATGGAAGCATGTACATCACAGAGTTTCTGCACTTGTTCTGCGTTAATCTTTCCTTCTTCAATCAGTTTCTTTTCAGCTGAAGCCAAGTCTTCTGCACTGATGGTCCCGAATTCTGTTTCGTATTAATTCCTAGCTACATGATTTGAATGCTAAAAAGCGCTCCAACAGCGAAGCGCTTTTTGTAAAAATGTGTATGCAATTTCCTCTCTTAGTAGGCATTTGTTATATAGTGTTCCAATTCGCCAATTTCAAAATCACGCTCCTCAAGAGCCGCCTTGACTACATCGCCGATTGACACCATACCGATAACTCGGTCATTGTCCACAACAGGAAGGTGGCGGAATCTACCAGCAGTCATAAGCTGCAAGCAGTCATCAAGATTCTGCTCAGGTTTGATGCAGGTGACACCTACTGTCATCACTTCCTTTACGGGAACTGATGCCGTATTCAGGTGCTCCAACCTGTGAGAGAAATGGCGGACAATGTCTCGCTCTGAGAGAATTCCCTTGATATCCCCATTCTCATTAAGTACCAACAGTGCACCAATCTTATGCTCGGTAAGCTTCAAAAGGGCATGTGCCAAAGTATCTTCAGGGGTGATACTGTAAACGGTGCTTCCCTTTTGATCCAGAATTGATTGTACGTTCGCCATACATAACCTCCATTTCGTATATTATCTAACTCCCTTCTACCACAAGCGTACTCCACCGGTAGGAATTTCGCAAGGAAATAATGGGAGGCTTATCTGCATTCTAGCGTGATTAATTCCCTCTATTTTCGCCTCATATACACAATATATGCACATATGATTGCTAATAGCAAGTAATTGTGTTATATATTGCCATATCTTTAAATGAGGACCTCTCCATGAATCTGATACTCTATAGTGCTACAGCACTTTTATTGATGCTTTCGTTTCTTAAGGACAAGGAGAAAACAAAGAATGCACTCAAAAAAGCGTGGAAAGCGTTTGAAAACATTCTTCCCCAATTTCTTGTCGTGATTCTTTTGGTAAGCCTCCTCCTCAGCGTTCTCGACCGCGAGACCATCGTGAAAATCATCGGCAAGGAATCAGGATTGACTGGGATTGTCTTGGCCGCTGTTGTAGGATCTATTACCCTGATACCAGGCTTTATAGCATTCCCCACTGCAGCATTACTGCTGGAGGGAGGAGCTGGGTACATGCAGATCGGGGTCTTCATATCAACACTGATGATGGTAGGTGTTGCAACCCTTCCTGTTGAGATACAGTATTTTGGGAAACGCTTGGCACGCTACCGAAATACACTTGCCTTTATATTCTCATTCATTGTTGCCTACGTCATTGGAAAGGTTCTGGAGGTGGTGCTTTGACAGCTATGGTGAAACGCTACAGTTCTTTCCTGCTTGTTCTTGTAATGCTTGGGGGTATCAGCCTATTCAACCAAGAACTGGGGAAAGGTGTATTCGATATCACGATCATGCAGCTTAAGGAGATGCTACTGGTCATCCCCCCTATCTTCATCTTGTTGGGCTTGCTTGATGTGTGGGTACCCAAACAGACAATGGTAAAATTCATGGGCAAAGGCAGTGGATTGAAGGGCATCCTACTCTCTCTGCTTATCGGTTCTGCTGCAGCAGGGCCTCTCTATGGGGCATTTCCAGTAGCAGCGGTGTTTATGAAAAAGGGAGTGACATTCCCCAACATCCTCATCTTCATCGGGGCATGGTCCACGACCAAGATACCTATGATTCTCTTTGAGTTCTCAGCTTTGGGTGCACCCTTTGCACTGACACGACTGCTTATCGACATCCCGGGTATCATCATCATCGCTTTCCTACTGCAAAAACTGATAGGCAGGGATGAGATAGAGGCAATCTACGAGAAGGCAAGAGCACAGTAGCAGACACTCAGTCAACGAGGTATGAGAGGTCGGTGAGTTTTGCAAGGTCCAGAATTCGGATCACCCGATTCCCCACAGCGAGGATGATACCATCTTCCTCGAACTGTGTAAGCTTTCTGCTCAGCGTCTCTCGTGCAATCCCAAGATAGTTGGCAAGCCCCTCCCTACTCAAGGGGAGGGTTATTTCCAGGAAATTCCCATTATAGTGACCATAGGATTCCTTGAACTCAAGCAGGAGGCTGGCAATTCGCATGTCTGCATTACGCCCTCCCATGCTCTGCATTGCATTTTCGAGTCGGCTCATCCGATTTGCCATGGCTTCGATGATCTCTATGGCAACCTGGCTGTGTTCAGCTAACAGGTTTTCAAAATTCGTCTTGCTCAGGGTGCAGACGGTGGTCGGTTCCAGAGCTTCCACTGTATAAGGAACCCGTTCCTCCGTGAAGAGAAACCTGGCACCAAAGTAGTCATTGACAGGAAAGATATAGAGGATCTGCTCTCTTCCGTCCGGTGTAATGCGATACGCCTTTGCACTCCCCTCCCTGATGACGGTAAATGCTGAAGCCTTCTCTCCCTCACGTACGATGATCTCCCCTTTCTTATAACGGTGGTGTTCCATCTCACTGGTAAGCGCGTGTACTGCATCACGTTGCAGAGAGGAGAAAAGTGGTACATTTCTTAGACAGAGATCATTGCTACAACCATCACATGCATCGGGCACAGTATTTTTAACTCCTACTAAATTACTTGGTTTGTGATTTCAATCACAGAATAAAAACCGTCATCATGGTATTTCTATGCTATCTGAAGTATACGAAAACGTACAGAAAGGGGAAATACTATGAGTGAAGATACATATTACGAAATCAATACGAGAAAGTACATCACGGAGCACTACACTCCTTATGACGGAGATGACTCCTTCCTTGCAGGACCCACTGTACGGACAAAAAAATTGTGGGAAGAACTCAAGGGACTTCTCGAGATTGAACGCCAACGAGGTGGCATGTATGACATTGACGAACATACCATCTCCACTATTATCAGTCACAAGGACGGATATATCAACCGAGATCTTGAGCAAATTGTAGGACTGCAGACGGATGAACCTCTCAAACGTGCCATCATGCCACTGGGAGGAATCAGGCTTGTGCACACTGAGTTGAAGGCATACAACCGTACCCTACCGGAATCCATCGATGAGGTGTTCAAGTATCGCAAGACACACAATGACGGAGTCTTTGACGTGTATACAGAACAGATGCGTAAAGTACGTCACAGTGGCATCATCACCGGGCTTCCGGATGCATATGGCAGAGGACGAATCATCGGCGACTATCGAAGAGTGCCTCTTTACGGAGTCGATTATCTTATCAAGCAGAAACAGAGTGCCAAGGAAAACTACCTCTTTGATGCAATGAATGAGGAGGTAATCCGCGACCGTGAAGAGCTCAGCGAACAAATCCGCAGCCTCATGGAGCTGGGGGAAATGGCAGCCATCTATGGGTATGATATCTCAAAACCTGCAACTGATACAAAGGAAGCCATCCAGTGGTTGTACTTTGCATTCCTTGCAGCAACCAAGGAACAAAACGGTGCTGCAATGAGTCTCGGAAGGGTTTCAACCTTCCTAGACATCTACGCAGAGGAAGATCTGAAGAAAGGCCGTTTCAGTGAAGCAGAAATCCAGGAGTTGGTAGATCATTTCATCATGAAGCTCCGCATAATCCGATTCCTCAGGACCCCCTCCTATGATGAGCTGTTCAGTGGAGATCCCACCTGGGTAACTGAATCCATCGGTGGCGTCACTCATGATGGCCGACATCTGGTTACCAAGATGAGCTACCGCTTCCTGCACAGTCTGACCAATCTCGGGCCTGCACCAGAGCCAAACCTCACAGTGTTGTGGAGTAATCGCTTACCAGAGTCCTTCAAAAAATTCTGTGCGGGCATCTCCATAAAGACCTCCTCAATCCAATATGAGAACGATGACCTCATGCGTAAGGATTATGGTGACGACTATGGAATTGCCTGCTGTGTCTCAGCCATGAAACTGGGGAAACAGATGCAGTTCTTTGGCGCACGGGTCAATCTGGCAAAAACCTTGCTCTATGCAATCAACGGAGGAAGAGACGAGAAGAGCGGAGAGCAAATCGGCCCTAAATTGGCCCCGCTCACCGATGAAGTCCTTGACTACGATACCGTCATGGATCGGTATGAGGCAATGAGCAGCTGGCTTGCAAAACTGTACATAGACACCTTGAATGTCATCCACTACATGCATGACAAATACAGCTATGAACGTCTCGAGATGGCCTTGCACGACACCCAGGTCATGCGCACCATGGCAGGAGGCATTGCAGGATTGAGTGTTGTCGCAGACAGTCTTTCTGCCATCAAGTTTGCAAAGGTAAAGCCCATCCGGGATGAGAGGGGCCTGGTGGTGGATTTTGAAATCGAAGGAGACTTCCCCACCTACGGAAACAACGACGAGCAAGTAGATTCCATCGCCAGGGACCTGGTAAGAGGCTTCATCACAAAGATGAGGAGACACACGACGTACAGAAAAAGTATCCCCACCCTCTCCATACTTACCATCACCAGCAATGTGGTCTATGGGAAGAAGACAGGAAGCACCCCAGACGGGAGAAAGGCAGGAGAACCCTTCGCACCGGGAGCAAACCCGATGCATGGACGGGACAAAAAAGGGAGTATAGCAAGCATGAAGAGTGTGGCAAAGCTCTCCTATGAAGATGCGCAGGACGGAATTAGCTACACATTCTCGATCATTCCACAGACCCTTGGAAAGGACAAGCAGATACAGATTGCAAATCTGGTCACATTGCTTGATGGATATTTTATCGAGGGAGGGCACCATATCAATGTGAATGTCATGGAAAAGGAGACGTTACTCGATGCTATGGACCATCCAGAGAAATATCCCCAGCTAACCATCAGGGTAAGTGGATATGCAGTGAATTTCATCAAGCTCACCCGTGAACAACAGCTTGATGTCATCAACCGCACCTTCCATGGAAGCCTATAAGGAGTCAACTATGAGCATACAGGGAAATATACACAGTGTTGAGAGCTTCGGAACGCTGGACGGACCAGGGCTCAGGTATGTTGTATTTTTGCAGGGATGCTCCCTGCGTTGCCGCTACTGCCACAACCCAGATACGTGGAATATGAAGGGAGGAACACTTCAGAGTGTTGATGAAGTGGTGGATGATATCCTCAGCTACAAGAACTTCATCAAAAACGGAGGAGTGACCCTCAGTGGCGGGGAGCCTCTGAGGCAACCAGCGTTCTCCCTGGAGCTTATAAACCGATTGAAGCAAGCGGGAATCCACACTGCGCTGGATACTGCAGGAAGCGTTCCTTTGGAAATCTCAAAGCCGGTACTGGATGCAGTGGATATGGTCTTGCTCGATATCAAGAGCCTGGATGACAAACTCTGCTTCAGTCTAACCGGTATGGGAAACGCAAATACCCTGGCAACACTCTCCTATCTACAGAACATCAACAAGAGGGTCTGGTTACGCCATGTACTGGTTCCTTCTTGGACATTGGAAGAGAAAAAACTGGAAGACCTAGCCTCCTTCCTCTCCTCTTTCAGTTGCATTGAGCAGGTGGAGTTGCTTCCCTACCATCGCATGGGACAGTACAAATGGGAACAGTTGCATCTTGCCTACTCACTGTCAGATGTGAAAGAGCCTACCAGAGAAGAGCTCACCATGGCTCGCTCCATTTTCGAGAAACAGGGGCTTTCGGTTCTGATGACATCCTACAAAGAGGAGCAGTCACGGAATAAGGCTGGCTAGACAATGAAAGGTATCAATACCTCAGGGCAAGCCCTGGACTCAGGAGGCGTTGCCTCCTTTTCCGCCCCAAGGGACGGGGTATCTCACCTTGCTTTCCCGGCACTCGCTCCAGAAAGGAACCTTCCTGCTGATCCCTTTCCTCTCGCTCCGTTGGGGAATAAAACAGGAAGGCAACCCAACAGGAGTGCCTTCCCAACGAAAACGAATCATCTACTATCAACGCTCTTTCTGGGGAACCAGAAAGAGTTGTTCCCTATCATATCCCTGTTCTTCGGCAATAGCCTTCAAGGTTGCAAGCGTAGTATCACTCACCTTGGGGTACGGGAGAGAAACCAGAGCCCACGGGTATTCCGCTTCAGCCAATCCAAATACAAGATAGTCGGAGGTAAAGAGTCCGAAAAACCTGACTTTCAAATGACTAAGAGAATAGCCAGCTTTTGCCGCAACCAGGATCTTTTCAAAGCAGTGTTGGGAGCAATCAACTACATACCAATCTCCTAGATAGCGTTCGAGATCAAGGGAGTTACCCTATCCAAAGGAGGAGCATTGCAAGCATACCGCCCAAGAAAAGCAAGCCATTCCGTTTCATTCATTGCCTTCCCTGTTCCCGCTCATTGCGGGACTTCTTTAGTTGTGAGAGCGTCTCATCCAGCATTTCTTTAAGTACTTGATATCTTCTCCCCTGTTCACTTTTGTCATCGGAAAGCAAGCAGGAAGCAATATGATCTGGAACGGAGACAGCCTTCTGTTCCAGCTCCCTTCCCTTCTCAGTTAGTTGAACCATCACAGTTCGCTCATCACTTGGAAGACGATGTCTCTCGATCATACCGGAGGTTTCCAGCCTTTTTAGGAGAGGACTCATTGTTCCTGTGTCGAGACTGAGCGCCGTACAGAGTTCACCTACCGTTCCTTCCTCGTGTTCCCAGAGATAGAGCATGGTGATGTACTGGGAATAGGTGAGACCCAGATGAGTAAGCAAAGGACGATACGCAGCCATCAATTCCCGCTCCAAGGCATAGAAACGAAAACAAAGCTGGTTCGAAAGCAGCAGTTGTGGATAAGCCATCACAGCACCTCCTCTAGTTTCGGGATGATGGTAAGGGGAGAATCTTTAGGGGCATACCGATGTACCGTTACCCCATCCTTCTCCACCAAAAACTTGGTGAAGTTCCATTTTACTGTCCCACCAAAAGCTCCTGGAGCTTGTTTTTTCAGCCAAGTAAAGAGGGGGTGGGCTTCCTTTCCATTAACATTGATCTTACTCATCAGAGGAAAGGTCACACCATAATTGAGGGTACAGAATGCTTGGATGTCTGCATCACTACCCGGCTCTTGATGAGCAAATTGGTCACAAGGAAACCCGATCACTACAAGTGATCGGTCCTTGTACTGTTGATGAAGTTTCTCGAGCTCTTCATACTGAGGGGTAAACCCACACTTACTTGCGGTGTTCACAATCAGCAGGGTCTTCCCCTTCAGTTGGGAAAAGTCAAACTCACTCTGATCATTCTTCACGGCTTTGAAATCGTATACTGTAGCCATAGACTCGTTTCTCCTAATTAAGTTGGATACAATATAACTGAAGCCTATATAAATGTCAATTGTTGCTGGACTCTGCCCAAAGATTTATATTTCCTTCCTTTGCAAAGGAATCAATCCGTTTAAGTTCTTCATCACTAAATTCCAGATTATTCAAAGTTTCTACATTTTCCTTGATTTGTTCAGGAGAACTGGCGCCGATAAGTACACTGGTAATCTCTTTGCGTCTCATGCACCAAGCAAGTGCCATCTGGGCAAGGCTTTGTCCACGCTCATGAGCGATAGCGTTGAGAGATTTGATATTATCAAGGTTTTCCTTTGTCAACATCTGCTGGCTGAGAGAACTACCTTTTCGAGCCGCTCTGCTATCTTCGGGAATGTCTCCCAAGTACTTGTCGGTAAGCATCCCCTGTGCAAGAGGAGAGAAACAAATGGCCCCGACTCCTAGCTCATCCAGTGTGGAAAGTAATGATTCCTCCACCCAACGGTTTAGCATCGAGTAGGATGGTTGATGGATCAGTAGCGGTACCCCCATATCCTTCAGGATGGCATGAGCTTCCCTTGTTTTTTCTGCGGAATAGGAAGAAATCCCGACATACAGGCACTTGCCCATCTTATATGCAGAAGCGAGAGCTCCCATGGTCTCTTCAAGAGGGGTATCTGGGTCATACCGGTGACTATAGAAAATATCGACATATTCCAAACCCATCCGCTTCAAGGAAGCATCAAGACTACTGAGGAGGTACTTCCTGCTCCCCCACTCCCCATAGGGACCTGGCCACATCAGATAGCCTGCTTTACTGGAGATGATCAGCTCATCCCGATGAGAGCGAAAATCCTGGGCAAACAGTTTACCAAAATTCAGCTCTGCTGACCCTGGAGGCGGCCCATAGTTGTTTGCCAGATCAAAATGCGTGATGCCAAGATCAAACGCAGTGTGTAGCATCTTTCTTGCATTGGAGAGGGACGTCTGGTCCCCAAAGTTGTGCCAGAGCCCCAAGGAGATGGCCGGTAACTGCAAACCGCTTTTTCCACAGCGGTTGTATTTCATGGAATCGTATCGTTCTGGTTTCGGTGTATACATACATTCCTCCTACTTGTCTTATAGTATATCCGATATGGATGTAAATCTATATCCTTTTCTTTTGACGTATTAACTTCCTTACTCTACACTAAAGACTAACTGACAAAAGGGAGGCTTCTATGAGTACACGTTCAAATAGCTTGGCTTTTATCGTTGCACTCACGTATATTGCAATGATTGCTGTAAATGCATTGGCGAATATACTTCCCATCGGTGGTATGGGTACCGGTGAGGTTTCTGATTCGTACCCGAATCTGTTTGCACCGGCAGGTATCACATTTTCCATCTGGGGGGTCATCTATCTTTTGCTCGCATTGCACACCATTTACCAGTTCAGGAAGGGAAATGAGCGTATCCAAATCATTTTTTCCATCTCAAGTGTGGTCAATATAGGTTGGCTTTTCTCCTGGCACTATCAGAAAATTGGACTTTCGCTGCTCTTAATGCTCGTACTCTTAGTGTGCTTGATTAGAATCAATGATTTGATTGACCTAAAATCCATGGACAGACAATCCTACTGGGCACTCACGGTACCTTTCTCAGTCTATCTGGGTTGGATAACCGTAGCAACGATTGCAAATGTCACCACCTTCCTTGTCTCGATTGGATGGTCTGGTTGGGGAATCAGTGAAATGACTTGGACAGCAATCGTCCTTGTCGTGGGTATTCTAATTGCTCTTTCCTGGGCATTCCGTCGGCGTGAACCAGCCTACTTGCTCACCTTGATCTGGGCATACACCGGTATATTGATCAAACACACCTCCCAGGAAGGATTCAACGGCAACTATCCATTGATCTTGGTTGTTGTAGCGATTGGGCTTACTGCGTTTAGCATCTCGTTTGGTGTGTTAATCCTGCAAAAAAAACAACCTTCTGCATGATGCAGAGCAAGGATGGAGGGCAATGCTCCTGAACTTTGGAGATAATGCTGTTTTTCTGTCTATGATGAAGGGGAAGGCTCGGAAAGTGTCAACAAAACAGTGGACTTCCTCTTCTGACGCTCGAGAAAAATTTACGATAAGGATCTTTCTTGTTTCTACCTGTATGGCCAATGGGAGACTTTCCCTCATGCTCCAGTATTTGGGCATATACGCATAAAACTCAAATTGCAGTAGCACTAAAAGAAACCTGAGGTCGACCCACAAGTGGATACTCAGCCCCTTATAGAGGCGAAACCACCTGCTCGAGGGGTAGTCTTATACCAGAGCGCCAAATCAATGGCCCACTTTTTTCCCCCATCATACACATGTATCAAGCCAGAATCTGCATCCAACGCTACGATGGTAACCCAGTGCCAGGAGTCAAGATTCATGACATCTCCATGATGGAGATTGAGAAATGCAACCGGCTGATCTAGAGAAAGGCTTTCCTTGATAAAATTCAACACCTCCGGGAATGGAGGACGCGCCTCCTTTGCTTTGGGAAGAGAAAAGCCTACCACCTCCCCATTGATATGCTGTTCAGTAAGTGCTGAAGAAAGCCCCTTGGTAAACTGACTCACTAAATGAACTCCCATCAAGGTTGGAGTCACATGAGTCCAAAGCTGTTGCATCAAGGCAACCGCTTGGTCTTGAGCAGCTGCTGCTGGCTCTCCTTTATGCTTTCCAAGATTGTACAACACAAGATGGGTTGCAGTTGTTGGACCACATCCCGCCCGTCTCTGCCATGACAGGGGAAACCACTCTTGGTCAGCTCCATAATATAATGTATCTCCCGAATGAATATGCAGATATTCGGGATGCTTGAGAGATAGTAACGATGACATTACAGTGACTCCTCCTATCTGACAGTTCCATACGGCCAATTGATAATGCCGCCGAAATCATACACCGCTGTGTATCCCTGCCTGGCCAACGCTTTGGAAGCAGAGGCACTCCGTGAACCACTCCTGCAGTAGACAAGCAGAGTCTGTCCAGTATCAGGAATCAAGGAAAGATCTCCCGCTTCAATCGACTGTAAGGGAACATTGATAGCTCCTTGGATGTGTCCGTCAGCATACTCCCCTGGTGTACGTACATCAACAATGACTAGGTCTTGCTGTTCCTGCATCATGGAAAAGGCAGCTTCCGCCGTAATCTTTTCATATGAGCCGGTTTTTGCATTTGGCTGTCGTGTTTTCCAAATCACCCCTACCACGAGGACAAGAAGGATAAGGACTATAATCAATATCTTACTCATTTACTAGGTTCTCCTATACTCAAGATGCCGAAAACACAACGCAACGTCAAGACAAAGAGAAGGCCAGAAAGAATATTCCCTCTGACCCACAATTGATGAGATGAGAAACTACTCTTCTGAGATTTCCTCTTCCAAGAGTGCATCAAGATAAGAAAGCAAGACCTCAGCTTTGATCAGATCACTCTCGGCACTGGCTTTTTCCAGTTCATACTGTCGTTCCAGCTTCTCTGCCTGTTGTTTGTAGGCATCTTTCAAATTCTTTACCGGATAGGAAGCAAGGACATAGACCGTTCCATCAGGGGCGTTGTAATACTCCTCAATAGAGACACCCCGTAAGGCAATGCTCACCGTCTGCACACTGAGGTTCTGGAGGACCTCCAGCATCTGTTTGCTCCTCAACACTTCTCCAGACTCCTCTACAAAGGTGACAAGGGCATTATCTACAGTGGTTGACGCCCATCGACCGATTGCATCCCGGGCGGCTGACTCGGCTCGCATTTTACTGAGTTGCTGTGTGGACTGTTTTGCTGCCCCTACCTCGTAGTGCAGGGAACGGGTGCTCTTTGGAGGGTGTGTAGTCCAGTACGGGGATCCATCTGCATTGGTTTTCGGGGTAATCGCACACGAAGCTGCAAGCAGGATGCACAAAAGGCTTACCAACATGATTCGTTTCATAGCAATGTTCCTTATTCCAGACAGGCGGCAAGGCTCCAATAGGTATCAGTTTTCTTCTCATAGTAATAGGCTATGATGGTAACCCCCTGGAGTAAGCCACGCTGAGCCTGGTAGAGCGAGCGCTTCATCTGCCCGTTCTCTGTTGTCACATTCTCGATTGAATAAGCGTGTTCAGTCTTCAAATCGAGAAGATTTTGAGCGGCAGCAAAATCTGCTGCCTCCAATGAAAGGTATCAATACCCCAGGGCAAGCCAAGGACTCAGGAGGCGTTGCCTTCTTGGCTGTATTCACTCTCATATACTCGAGCTTCTTGGTCTTCCTGAGTATTCTTCATCACCATGACGGCACCTGCACCAGGGTCAAAGTGAATATCGAGAATTTCTAGTTGACTGATAGTTCCAGCCATTGCTGTATCACCAAAGAAGGCCGATTCATCCATTGCAAAGGATTGCAAACCCTTGTCTGAGCGATACAAAGTCACCAGCCTACTATCCAGCGCAAGGGCCTGCTTGACATGCATGGACCTTGCAACTGAAATGATTGCCTCACGTACCATTCTCTCTTGGGTGGAATAGGGACCAGAAAGCCACACATACACATTGGACGGATAAGAGAGCGAATCATCCTCTGGTCTTGAGACACTGGTGGTAGTGCAACCAAAGCAGAACAACACCATCAGTAAACTGAGAGCCACTACATGTTTGGGTACTGACAAACTCAGTTAGCTCCCTTCAGCAAATTGGCGAACGCTTCTTTCATCTTGGTGTTGGCGGCCTCGGCTGCTTCACTCTCGACAAAGGCTTCTGCCACGGCTTCCGATGCTGGCTCAAAATTCTGCTCGATGTTGGCAATGGGAATGGAACAGAGTACCCAGACCCCATTTTCTGCATCAACCCAGATATCTTCGGTACTGACACCTGAGAGGGTTGCCTCTGCTACCTGCTGGCTGATCACTTCCATTGCATCGAGTGCTTGGCGATCATCACCGCTGCCTGCGTCGTTGATATAGGTGACCACAACTTCTTTGACCTGTGTGCTGATCCAAGCGGCAATCTTGTTCTTTGCCTCAACGGTAGCACGTTTGATTGAGTTCTGCTTATCACTCATCTTGCCGTATCCAGTCTCAAAATGCATGTCTTGGGTTGAAACAGTCTTATAGACCCAATCCGGCTGCGGGATACCCTCGGCTCCAATTATGACTGGACGCTCAGGTTCAACCGGCTCGGCAACCTTTGCGGTGGCACAACCGGTCATAGCGAGTGCAAGCAGTGCGAGCACCAGAATCGTTAGCATCTTTTTCATAGCATCCTCCAACTATGTTTCATCCCCAAGCGTTTCTAGCATCAGGGTGAAAAATCCATCAACACCAGATGAACTCGCAGCTTTCAACGCCTTTGCAAGGGCATCCCTCTCAGACATAGCTGCTACTCTCTCTGCCTTTTCATAGGAGACATACACCTGCTTGCTGTCCTTCAGCTGGACAGCTAACGTATAACGGGCATAGGCATACGGACTGCCCTCCATCGTGATTGGTTCTACAGTGTACCAGACTTCCAGTACGGCATAGGGGTTCTGTGCACCTGTAGCAAATCCCCACTCTTGCAGACCCTGTTCGAATGCTGTTTTGAGCACTGGAGCAGCACTTCCATGCTCGGGAAGCTCCACTGCAATGGTAATTTCCCGGGCCAACGCTGACAAGGCACGATCGATGGGTGCAAGCACCTGCATTTGTGGTTGCCTGAGCAACACCTGCAACTGGTCATACAGGGCCTGTTGTTGCTTTGCCAAGTCCCGTGTTTCACGGAGTAGTACGTACTCTCTAAGCAAGGTATCAGCAGAAACTGAGCGAAGCCTCAGTTGCGCAATGGAACTGCCCAACTCAGTAATTTGTTTCTGGTAAAGAGAAGCAGTACGCTCACGATGGAGTGCAACACGTGCATGAACTCTTCCAAGGTCGTCAGTGTAGACATTAACGACTTCAGAGCCAATAATCTGATCAGTTTTACTGGTAATACTGCCAAGCTCCATCATTTCAGAAGCTTCTGTAAAGGTTACATTCCCCAGTGCATCAGTAGCTGCTGTAGAAAGACTGCTGACTTCAGTAACTGAGCGAACTTGGGCATTGAAAATCTGAGACAAACTGGAGAGTGCTGCATCAACAGCTTCTTGCCGTGTAGAACCAGAACCTACCGCACAGAGGTAGGTATCCTCATCATAGGCGGCATCATAAGGGTGGTCGATCCAGGAAGGAGGAACCTTGGAGGATCCTAAGGAGGTACAGGAGATACCCATGATCAATACAAGCAATACTGGTACCACAAGATAGTGTCTCATGTACCCTCCTACAGCTTGTACTTACTCTGCTTGATGAGCTTCTTGATTGTCTCTTCTCCAACCCATACTTTCTTGTTGGTCTCGATGTCAATCAATTCTGCTGAAACATAGTAGGTCCTGACCATCTGACCCCCGCTCTGGTCAAGATTGGTTCTCACTGATCCTTGCAGGAGGTAGTCAGCCCCAATCTCTTTACCGAGGGCTTTCGCTGTCTCCTCGCTGGCAAAAAACTGCTGCTCCTCCCGCTCTTCCCTCACCGAAGCACGGAAACTCTGATCAGCAACCATATCCACCTTTCCTGAGTTGATGAGAGCCATTTCATACCGTTTTGCAATAATTGAAGTATCGATATGCTCACTGCTGCGGTTGAGGAATGTTCCTACAATGACCACAGGATTGTCTCCAGGATGTGCCATCTTGTACTGCGTAATCCATGGAGAGGATAAACTGGAGTCCACCAGTGCCTCCGCCACAATACGAATATCGGTGTCGTTCCAGTTTCCGCTCAAGTCTATATCGGTGTCTGCACTAATACGACTGACCGATACGGGAGACTGACATGAGAGCAAGAGTACAGAGAACAGCACCAGAGAAAAACCGGAGAGGCTTAGACGTTTCATCACAAATCTCCTTCACATTCCAAGTCGGTATATGCGAACAGTGTAACAGACTCCACATTGCTTGTGTAGAAATTAAAGGCAGGAAAAGTGATGTATTCTCCATTTTTTT
>Ga0334898_1000243_pt1 | contig 98783 bp, 87 predicted proteins | sample GraSluR3_MG_10_FD_207228 | JGI IMG/M metagenome (GOLD analysis project Ga0334898, IMG submission 207228) | Sludge microbial communities from methane-producing bioreactor in Wageningen University, Netherlands - Granular Sludge_3_08-R3 | ecosystem: Engineered > Bioreactor > Anaerobic >... | reverse complement strand
GTTACAGTTATTAACAATTAACAAAAGAAAGAAAAAGAAGCAAAAAGAAAGAAAATCAATCAAATACATTATTATATTTTTCTTTTAATCTCTATTGTTAATAACTGCAAACCTAATGGAGAACTCGTGGGTTTCAGTGCCTGCCCCGAGAACTCGTGGGTTTCAGTGCCTGCCCCGAGAACTCGGTGGTTTCAGTGTTTCATGGTTTCAGTGTTTCAGTGTTTCAGTGTTTGCCCCGAGAACTCGGTGGTTTCAGTGTTTCATGGTTTCAGTGTTTCAGTGCCTGCCCCGATTACTCGGGGTTTCAGTGTTTGCCCCGAGACCTCGGTGGCCTGCCCCGAAACCTCGGTGGCTTGCCCCGGGAATCGGGGGCTAAATGATAAATATCATAGCCCACGAATTTATTCGTGGGTCGAATTTGGTGCGCGGGACACTCCGAACCTCATACCCCGCACCTCGAACCTGATTTTACATGCAATTTCTATTCGGTTTGTGATAACGACCGTTCCGGCTACACTTCAGATTTCAGATTTCAGATTTCAGATTTCAGATTTCAATTGGGCAATCTTCCGCGCAGCGGGAACACCATTCCGCATTTTTTCTTACCTTTCGTGGATTAAAAAACAATAAGCCGGCAAGGCACATGCCGGTGAAACCTTATTACTCCTAAAAAAACAAGCCCATGAAGAAAATTACATTGATCATTGTCATTTCCCTGGCATTGGCCGCGCCTGGCCTGGCACAGCAAAACGACCTTCAGACAGATCCCGGAACCCTGCCGTACAGGGTGGGGGAGTGGCTTCCTTCCGACCAGGCGGTGCTGGAAGGATGGCTGCGCCTGGCCATAGAGGAGAGTGAGAAGAAGTCGGATTCCCTGCTGCCGGTTGTGGAAGAATTCAGGATGCTGATAGAAAGTGATGCTGAGATATACATGCTTTTCCACCAGATGTTCAGTGAAATCCCGGATAAGGCTCCCTACAACAATGATCCCACCGGAAAGCCGCAGATCAGGGATTACCGGCAAATGCTCAGGGTTATCAATCATGTGATGCACAGTGCTCCGGAATTCAACAAATCGGGGCTGGTCGGTTTCCCGGTCAATGCCATCCTCGACTGGCCCATGGGGACAACCTCTGGTTTTGCAGCATTCACGAACGCTAAGGTAAACCGGCAGATCAGGAAGATACTGAATGAATGGGCAGTATTCCTGGCTTCGCCTGATTCAAGATATGTACTGAATGATGACCCGCAGAGCGGGTGGTTTGGCAGGGATGCCCGTGAAGCCATGCCCGGTTTTGCCACCATGTTTCAGTGTGATCCTGAAGAGCCGTATTACGGGTTTGCGTCATGGGATGATTTCTTTATACGTGAATTCAGGGAAGGACAGCGGCCGGTTGCAGAACCCGGCAACGATGCGGTCATCGCCAATGCCTGTGAATCGGCCCCCTACCGGATTGCACACAATGTTAAGTACGCCGACCGTTTCTGGATCAAGTCACAGCCCTATTCATTGCGGCATATGATGGATAATGACCCTTTGGCCGTCGTGTTTGAGGGAGGCACCATATACCAGGCATTTCTGAGTGCACTGAGCTATCATCGCTGGCATAGTCCGGTCAGCGGGAAAATTGTGAAAACCACGCTGATCGACGGAACCTATTACGCCGAGAATATCGCCGAAGGATACGACCCTGCCGGACCGAACGACTCACAGGCATTCATTACAGGATTGGCAACCAGGGCACTGGTCTTTATTGAAGCCGACAATCCCGGTATCGGATTGATGTGTGTGATCTTTGTAGGAATGGCGGAAGTGTCAACCTGCGAGATCACCGTTTACCAGGGCCAGCATGTTGAAAAGGGAGACCAGCTTGGCATGTTCCATTTCGGGGGCTCTACCCATTGCCTTGTTTTCAGGCCGGGTGTTAAGCTGGAGTTTGATCTGCACGGGCAGGAGCCAGGGCTGGAATCGGTAAATATACCGGTAAGATCAAGGATTGCAGAGGTTGTCAGATAAAAGGGATTGAACCTTTGCAAACTGAAAAACAGAGAAAAGATGCCCGACCAGGATAGTAATTGCGTTCCGATATGCGCCAGCAGTAATGCGGGCATATTTTTAGATCTGAAAACGCCGCACATTGAATTAGCAAAATGAATAAACCGGTAAACAAAATAAAAGCCCTTCTTCAACGACAATTTCCCCGGAGTTTTTTAATTCAAAAGCCCTTGTGGGGCACATTGGGGTTTTTTATTATTCTTTTCTTCTTTGTTGTTGTTTACCACCCATTACGGGTACATGGGGCACGTTCATTCAGTTTTAGTTTTACCGTACTGTTTTATTGCTTGTTAATATCTGTATGCGTATTGATCATGGCCTTGATGATAAAAAGGACGAATTGCTTTTCAAAATATGAGGGCTGGACTGTTTCCAAAGAATTGCTTTCAATCATACTTATTCTGATTACTATCGGGCTTTCTGCCTATTTTCTTGGGTTTTTGATGGAAGATCCTGCGTCACGGTGGAACCTTCCGACATTCCTGGATTCATTTGCCCGTTCTGTGCTTATAGGGGTTATCCCCGTACTCTTCCCATCATTGCTGAACATTCGCTATGCCTTTACCCCTGAACTGTTTCAGGAGTACAGGACTGAAAGACAGGAAAACCTGAATGAAGCATCAGGAAAATTAATTCTTATCAGATCGAAAGCCAAAAAGGAAGAGCTGAGTTTTTATCCCGCTGAGTTCATCTATGCTGAATCAGAGGGTAATTATGTGGTTTTCCATCTCATAAAGCAGAACAGGTCTTTTCAGGTGATCATCCGGAATTCCATGAGTGAAATTGAACAGCAGCTTGCTGTTGTTCCATACTTTATGCGGATACACAGGGCTTTTATCGTGAATCTGAAAAAAGTAGGATCGAGAAGCGGTAATTCATTGGGTTACCGGTTAAAGTTAGAGGGAAGCGATAATATTATTCCTGTTTCACGTCAGAATACCAGAGAATTTGATCAGCTGATCCGGCAATTCCTTCTTTCCATACAGCACTAATCTTTGCATTTCGTACCAGTTTTTGCGCCCTGCTTGCTGCCGGTAACAAATACTTGCTGTATATACCAGTAATTTGGACACCTGCGGGAATTGTCTTCTATTTGAATCGCAAACATTAAAAGTCAATGCGATGAAAAACAACAGTTATTTTTTAAATAGACCACGTAAACAGGTAAAAATCGTATTCTTCATTTTTTTAACCTTCTTTATACCTGCCGGGCTTCATGCACAATTCAGTTTTCCGGTAACGGGAAAAGTGATTGAAGAAAAAAGCAACCTCCCCGTTCCATACGCCACGGTAGGCCTGATCGCGATTTCAGAGGGCGTTCCGCATTTCATTAAAGGGACGATCAGTGGCGAAAATGGTTCGTACAGGATAAGCCCGACAGAAGCGGGGGATTACAAGCTTCAGATATCATCGGTGGGTTATAAAACAGTTACGAAAAATATCAAAATATCCGGCTCGGGGATCTATGATGCCGGAACGGTTTACCTGCAGGATTCAATACTCCTTTTGGCAGAGACAGTTATAACCGGCGATCGCATGAAAGGAAAAACAGAAAACGACAGATCCGTCTATTTCATGAATAAAAATACCCTCGCAGCATCGGGCAATACACCGGATCTGCTGCGGCATATCCCCGGTATACAGGTTGACCTGAAACAAAATATTTCGCTCGAAGGCAGCCAGGATATCCTTCTTTTTGTTAACGGGATCGAACGCGATAAAGGTTATATCAGTCAGTTAACCCCCGCGCATATCGACCGGGTTGAAATTATGAACACACCCGCTTCAAATTATGACGGAAATGTATCAGGTGTTATAAATATCGTCCTGAAGAACGAAAGGGAGACAGGCTTAAGTGGTCATTTTTTCACCGAAATACCCACATCCGAATCTATTGTTTATTCCTTCCCGACCTACAGCATTCAATACGGGTTAAAAAAAATAAATATGTATACGTCGTATAACGGAGAGATAAACTTTGAGAATATCGACGAGAATTATTCCTGGCAAATCAGGGGAAACGGGCAGGCCGCCGGCATTACTTCTGTTGAGCAGGTGAGGCAGAAAAACCTTTCACACAGGTTTCATTACGGATTCGATTACTATGTAACAACCAGCGATATTATCAGTTACCATGGTTCCGTTAATCCATACTCTTATGAACAGGATGGAAAGGTTATTATGAATATTTCCGGAAAGGAAAATAAAACCCTGAATACCCAACGTTACGAGACCGATAAAAACCTGAATGTTTTCAACTCATTGTATTATAAACACCACTTTAATAAACAGGGGAGCGAAATAAGCATTGATATCAGCAATTCATACCTGAGGGCAAACAATTCAATATCTTATTCGAATGCAGATGATGCCGGCACTGCTTCCGTTTTGAATGCCGCAAAACCGGAACAGCTTTCAACAAGCATAAAAGTTGATTACTCAAATCCTTTGGGCGAAAAAATGGTTCTGAATACCGGGATAAAGGCCGGGCTTAAGTCGATGCAAAACGAAACCGCAAACGGCTTCGGTTATAATGAGCAGTTATATGCAATTTATGGGGCGATTCATTATAAGCAAACGAAATATAACCTCAACTTTGGCCTCAGAAACGAATATGCAGAAACAGAACTGAAAAATGATCCCAAAGAAACGAAGCTTTCGGTATTACCTTATGTAACATTTCAATATAAGCTCAGCGAGAGGCAAAACCTCCTGCTTTCATACAGGCGTTCGCTTAACCGGCCATCGGTTTTTCAGCTGAACCCTTATACATACATCGACAACCTATATGCCGTGCGCAAAGGAAACCCCCTGCTGGAACCCGAATTCGGGCAGCGTTTTTATGCAGAGCATTCGGTCCGCTTCAATGTCAGTTATATTTCATACCGGCTTTTTTATGAGAACACAAGCAATGCCATAAACAACCTGACCTTTTTGAACGATAGCGCTGTGTTCGAAACACAGCTGCAAAACCTTGGAGATATTCATCAGCTTGGTATACAGTTTTTGGGTTCCCTGAAATTCGGTCCGCTTACAGTCAGCCCCTCTGTCCGTTTCTACAATCAGTCAACATCCGGGAACAACCTGGCAAAGCAATACAATATTGAAAACAGAAACAATTGGGTTTTCGATGCCGGTTTTTCTTTTGTCCTTTCGTTTAAACACGATTTTGCTTTTTCTGGCACATTGCAGTATTCAACTGTGAAATATAACATACAGGAGAATACATTTTGCGATGCCCTTTATTTTTTATCCCTTGATAAGACATTTAAGAACAGCCTCAAAGTCGGCATAATGGCGGTACTGCCTTTTGCCAGATCCTTTGTTTACCAGGGAACAGAAACCGAAGCACAAAATTTTACAAGCAGCTATCGCGGAAATCTTAATCTGCCTGCGGTCCCGGTCATGTTTAGGATCAGCTATCAGCTCCAATCCGGTAAAGGGAAAGCCATAATTGAAAGGGATATGGAACAACTGCCCATGAGGCCAAAGTCAGGATTATAAGCCGGAATATCATGTTCGTACATGTGAAGGAATGCTTAAAGCTTGTTATAATCATCCGCGCAGCGAAAGCGATGCCTTCTTTTGGCACCTCACCCCCTGGCCCCCTCTTCCCTCGCCTTCGCTCGGGACAGGCTCTCAAGGAGAGGGGGAAAAGGGGGTTGGGGGGTAAAGGGGGTGAGGTGCAAGAAAATAACGAAAAACTGACCATTGACAACACAGAATGGACAATCTTCCGCGCAGCGGAAACATAAGGAGGGACGAGGGACCCTTCGCTTAGCTCAGGGCAGGCTCCGGGACGGGGGACGGGGAAAATTGAAAATTGACAATTGACAACACCGAATCGACAATCTTCCGCGCAGCGGAAGCACCCCCTGGCCCCCTCTCCTCAAAGGAGAGGGGGAAAAGGGGGTTGGGGGGTAAAGGGGGTGAGGTGCAAGAAAATAACGAAAAACTGACCATTGACAACACCGAATGGGCAATCTTCCGCGCAGCGGCAGTCGATGCCACAGGCAATAGGACACCGCCTGCCACGGGCCTTTCCGCCACGACAGCCCCATACGGAAATCAGCTTTTTCGCTGACCGTTTATGAATGGATGCGTCCGGTAAAAAGCTGGCGCAAGCAAAGAAATTTGGGTGATCCCCTTTTTATGTTATTGGTTTTTAATATCTTTATGGAAATAACTAAATCCAGGTACTATGAAAAAATCATTTTTACTTTCATTTCTGGCACTTGGACTCATCATCAGTGCCAATGGTCAAAACACCTACGATTTGACCTTCACGGCTGTCGACAGTGCAGCCAATGTTCAATTAGACAGCATCAGGGTCATGAACCGCACCCAGGGAGGCGATACCATGATCTACTGGCCTGACACTATGCTGTCGTTTACATTCAACGAGGAAGATCTGCTGCTTTATGTCGGATATGCCACCTTCTCCACAGTGGGCCTCGGGGAGGCGGATCATGAGATTTCCGCATTTGAGGTATACCAGAACTATCCGAATCCCATGGCAGACCGGAGTAAAATAACAATGTACATCCCCCGCACAGGGAAGGTTCATATAATGATATCAGATCTTCGGGGCAGGGTCGTCCTCCGGGCCGACCGGCAACTTGATGAAGGCCATCATTCATTCAGGTTCCGGCCGGGGGGTGAAAACCTTTACATCCTCACAGCCAGTTGGAATGGAATGAGCCGGAGCATACAGATGATCGCTTCGGGGCAGCATTCCGCTGGCAGCACCTGCCGCCTCGATTATGCGGGTTCTCAAGCGGCAGAAGCTGAATTTAAAAACGCGCTGCATGCCGGTGATTACGTCGTCCGGCAGTCGGGAATAACGGACTCCCCGGAAGAGAACACCACCTACACCTTCCAGTTCGCTTCCAATATTCCCTGTCCGGGAATGCCCACGGTGGAATACGAAGGACAGGTATACAACACCATCCAGATATTCAGCCAGTGCTGGCTGAAGGAGAACCTGAACGTGGGAACGATGATTGATGGAGTGGATGAGATGACTGATAACGGAGTTATAGAAAAATATTGTTACAACAACGAACCCGACAGCTGCACCAAATATGGCGGTCTCTACCAATGGAATGAGATGATGCAATACGCCACCGGGTCGGGTGCACAGGGCATCTGCCCGCCTGGCTGGCACCTGCCTGCGGATGAGGAATGGAAGGTGCTGGAAGGGGCGGCCGACAGCCAGTACGGAATTGGCGACATTGCCTGGGATGATGTGGAATACCGCGGTTATGATGCCGGGACGAAGCTGAAGGCCAGCAGCGGATGGTACGGAAGCGGCCACGGCACCGACCTGTTCGGTTTCGCAAGTATGCCGGGTGGCCGGCGTTTCCATGATGGTACATTCGGCAATACCGGCTTCAGCGGTTTCTGGTGGACATCCTCGGCATTCAACGACAATTACACCTGGTTCCGCAGTTTCTATTACGAAAGCCCCGAAGCCAACCGTAACAGCAGCATGAATGTGGGCGGTTTCAGCGTTCGCTGCCTCAGGGATCATTGATGGTTAATAAGTCTTTCTGTTTGGCTTGCTGCTACAGGTTTTTGCTACCTGCCGGCCGGCAGGCGTCAGGGCCGCGCAGCGGCGGGCTCATTAAGTCCGTAATCTTCCCCATGCTGGCAGGATGGACGCAAAAATTTCTTATCTTGTAAAAAATATCAAACCAATGCAGGGAAACCACCGCTTCTTTTTTTCGGGATGGGCACTAATATTTTTGCTGCTCATTTCCGGATGTACTTATTCACAGGAAAACATGGACGATCAGTATGAATACCCGCGCCGGCAGATGGTGCGTCGCCAGATCGAGGCACGCGGGGTGCGCGATGCCGGGGTGCTGCAAGCCATGCAGCGCGTGGAACGGCACCGTTTCGTGCCGAGTGGCTATGAACACCAGGCCTATGGCGATCATCCCCTTCCCATCGGGGAGGGACAAACCATCTCCCAACCCTATATCGTGGCGCTCATGACAGAACTGCTGGAACTCAAACCCGGCCATAAGGCACTGGAGATTGGCACCGGGTCGGGTTACCAGGCCGCGGTGCTCGCCGGGATCTGCGATTCGGTATTCAGCATAGAGATCTTTGAATCGCTCTACCTGAGGTCGGGAAAGCTGCTCAGGGAACTTGGCTATGAAAATATTTACCTTAAATACGGCGACGGCTACCAGGGATGGCCCGAACACGCCCCCTTCGATGCCATCATCGTAACCTGTGCACCCACACATGTACCGCCAGCCCTCGAAGAACAACTCGCCGAAGGCGGCAGAATGGTCATCCCCACCGGGACTACCTTCAGCCAGGAACTGGTATTGATGATAAAGAGCAAGGGAAAACTCCGGCAACAAAGGGTCATTCCCGTACGCTTTGTCCCCATGATCGATGAAAAGGGAGAAACCTACTGATGATTGCCATGTCCTTCCTCTAAGCGACAGGGACGGGCTTATTCCTCTTTCTGCCTGATATCCTCATAGATCGACAGGATCTCTTCGCGGTATTCGGGCGGGGCCTCGATGAAACCCCAGCCCTGCTGGTAGGCGAAAAGCCCGTCGTAGGCCGAGTCGTGAAAGGTGCGCAGGATATGCGGGATGTTCTTCTCTTCCAGTATGGATACCATCAGCCTCCCGATCATTTCGTTGTCGAGGGTCAGGATGTTTTCGAGTTCTTCCATATCGCTATATATTACTTTGGTATGTGGTTTGCCGGTCCCCCCGGCTTTTCTGAATACAATAATACGTTTTTCTGACCGATCATGAATATATCTAGAACGGGTCTTCTTCGGGTTCCATGTCGTTCATCCGCGAAGGCTTGGTGACGGTCTGGTTTTCGGTCAGGTAGCTTTCAAAGCCAAGCGCATCGGGTTCGGTATATTTGGCGTAATCCTTGATAAAGCGCAGCTCAACGTCGGCCAGGGGTCCGTTCCTGTGTTTGGCAATGTTGATGATGGCCAGGCCTGCGGTGGAGTTTCCCTTTTCATCCTCGTCGAGCTGATAATACTCAGGACGGTAGATGAACATGACAATGTCGGCGTCCTGCTCAATGGCACCCGACTCACGGAGGTCGGAGAGGATGGGCTTTTTTGTGCCGCCACGGGTTTCCACGGCACGGCTCAGCTGCGACAGGGCCATGATGGGGATATCGAGCTCCTTGGCCAGCGCTTTGAGCGATCGCGATATCTGGCTGATCTCCTGTTCGCGGTTGCCCCTGTTATCCTGGGGGCCGCTCATGAGCTGAAGGTAATCGACAAAGACCATCTGTATGTCGTCCTGCGCCTTCATACGCCTGCATTTGGCCCGCAGCTCAAAGATGGTCAGGGCAGGGGTGTCGTCGATGAGTATCCTGGCATCTTCCAGCGGCCTGATCTTGTTGTTCAGTTGCTGCCATTCATGTCCGGCCAGTTCACCCTTCCTGAGTTTATTGGAGCTGATCATGGTTTCGGCCGAGATCAGCCTTGTTACAAGCTGGATGGAGCTCATTTCAAGTGAAAAGATGGCGACCGGCTTTTTGAATTCCACGGCTATGTTCCTGCAAAGGGTGAGGGCAAAGGCCGTTTTCCCCATCCCCGGCCGGGAAGCCACGATGATGAGGTCTGACTTCTGAAAGCCGTTGGTAACACGGTCGAGGCCCGTAAAACCCGAAGGCACGCCGCGCATCTTGGTTTCCGAGTCCTTGGCCACCTCGATCTGGTGGATGGCTTCGCGCATGAGCTGGGTCATCTCTTCCTGCCCGCGGCGGATGTTCGTCTCACTTACCGAAAAAAGATTTTGTTCGGCCCGGTCGAGGAGGTCGAAAACATCCGTGGTGTCTTCGAAGGCATCCCGGATGATCTCGCTCGATATCCTGATGAGTTCGCGCTGTATATGCTTCTGTATGATGATACGGGCATGGTATTCGACATTTGCCGAGGAGGCCACCCTGCTGGTGAGCTGGGTGATATGGTAGGGGCCGCCCACTATCTCAAGCTCTCCGGTGCTTTTCAACTGATTGGTGACCGTAAGGATGTCGACGGCTTCGGATTTGTTGAAAAGGGCGATGATGCCCCGGTAGATGATCTGGTGCACTTCTTTGTAGAACATCTCCGGCTTGATGATGTCGATCACGGCGGTGAGGGCATTCTTCTCAAGCATGATGGCACCCAGCACGGCTTCTTCCAGGTCGACGGCCTGGGGCGGAACCCTGCCATGTTCAAGGAATGATGGCGTTTCCGGAGCCTTCCTGATGCGTTTCCTGGTGTTATCCTGCTGTTCGGACGGTTTCTTTTCCATATTCCAAAATTACAAATAAAGCGGTGCGCTTTTTCGCTGCGGATGAATTTAGTTTTTCATAGCCGTTGTGTTGATAAGTTGTTAATAAAAACAAAGGGTGATGGCGGCAGCGGAGGCCGCCGGAAGCGATGGGGCAGTGGCGCCGCTTTCAGCGCATGATCATGTACTCATCCTGCAGGAGGGCGGCGCTGAGGCAGGCATGTACGGGCAGTATGCCGATAAGCCCGCCATGCCGGATGCCGGCCGCCTGGCCGGGGCTTGTCCGGATCAGGCCGTGTTCCTGGCTGAGGGAAACCAGCCGGCTGCCACTGAGCGGCTCCGCCCAACCGTCATCGCGCAGCAGCACCGGCAGGCCGTAGAAAACCCCATCCCTGTTGAGGTACTCCCTGGAGAGATGAACGGCCCCGCCATAGATCAGCACTTCGTTGCGCTGCGGGTATATTCCGCATACGGGGCAGGCTACGGCCACGGCAATGTCATCAAGACTGCATGAGCCAAGGTAATGCTGCATCAGGTCGTAATAAACGAAATTTCCCGGCCTGATCTCGTCGGCGCCTTCCACAAGGGGCAGGATGCTGCACGAAGGGGTGTCGCCAATGGAAATATGCATCTCCGGGAAGCCGGCCCGGTAACGTTCTTTCAACTGCTGCAGACGGGCGCTTGTTTGCCGGTGGATACGGATGATCTCTTCCCGGCTTCCTGCCGCATATGTTTGCCCGGCATGGGTGAGGAAGCCTCTGAAACTTAGCAGCGGGCTGTTTCTGATCACGGCAAGGGTTTCGTCAATGCCCGCCTTGTCGGCGTATGACAGTCCGCTGCGCTCCTGGCCGCAGTCGATCTCAATGAAAATCCCCGTGGGATGTTTCATCAGCCGGCCGAGGGCGGCAGCCGTCACGGGCGAGTCAAGCAAGAGGTTCAGCCTGATCGTGGCGGCAAGCCGGTTGAAAAGGCCGGCCTCCCTGATATTGGCCGGGAAGGCAATGGTGATGTCGGACCATCCGTCGGCCGCAAATTTAAGTGCCATGCTCGCCGATGACACGGTAATGGCTTCGATGCCGGCCTCCCTGAACCATCTGCCCACCTCCAATAGCTGGTGGGTCTTAAAGTGCGGCCTGAACAGCATCTTCCCCTCCGCGGCCTTCTTCTGCATCCTCGCAATATTGGCACGGCAGACCTTTTCACGTATGAGCAGGGTGGGGCGGCTGATGTCTGCTAAACTCATTTACTGGTACTTTTCCCTGTCGCTGAAGTATTTCATGAACTGCACCCGCTCATACAGCGCAGGGTTCACAAAACGCTCCTGGCTGAGCAGTCCCCTGAACTGGTCAATGCTTTCGTAACCTTTGCCTTCCATCCATTCCCTGATCTCTTCGTTGATGTTTTTCAGGTAGGAGGGACCATGACGGTAAAGCGCCGACACCACCTGAACGGCGGAGGCTCCCGCCAGCAACTGCTTGATCACGCCCGTCCCGTCATGTACGCCGGTTGAAGCAGCCAGGTCGCATTTCACACGCTTCGACATGATGCCGATCCAGCGGAGCGGAATGCTCTGCTCCAGCGGGCTGCTGAAAACACTGGCAGGCACAACCTCCATCTTGTCGGGGTCAATGTCGGGGCTGTAAAAACGGTTGAACAGCACCATGCCCTTTATGCCGGTGGCGGAAAGGGTGCTGATGGCCCTGCCCGGATTCGAAAAATACCAGCCGATCTTGATGGATAAGGGTATCCTTACCTCATTCTTCACGGCATTGATGATCTCCAGGTAACGCTGATCGATGGCTTCGGTGGTCATGTCGAGACTGGTGGGAAGGATGGCGATGTTGAGCTCAATGGCATCCGCCCCGGCCTTCTCGATCTTTCCTGCAAAATAGGTCCATTCGTGGGCATTCTGGCAATTGATGCTGGCAATCACGGGTATGTCAACGGCCTTCTTCGCATCGGCCACGAGCTTTACATACTTTTCGAGGTTCTCTTCCCTGATCCTGTAATCGAAATAGTCGAGGTAATCATCGCGGTAGGCGGATGGCGCTTCTTCGGCCAGCAGTTTTTCGTATTCCAGCATGATCTCCTCTTCGAAGATCGATTTCAGCACCACCGCACCGGCTCCGTGTTTGGCGAGTTCCGCTATTTTTCCGGCCTCTGCGGTCAGCCCGGAGCTGCCCACGATCACCGGGCCCGGGAGCGAAAGACCCATATAGCTGACAGATAAATCCATGCCTTGTAGTTTTTATGTTTAGTAAAGACAAATGTAGGGAATATCCCGCCTTTATTCCATGCGAAACGCTTAAAATTTTAGTAATTCCGGCCCCGTTCATGCAAGTGCATCTGACATGCTTTTGATGCTTGCATAAAGCTGCATCATGGTTTTGGTTTGAGCCTGCAGGTGTGCTGCGATGACATTCCTGCTTTCGCCCTTTCCCATGTCCTGCAGGTAATGAAAGGCACAAAGCTCGTCGCTGCTGAGGGGCAGCCCGGCTGTTTCCCCTTCTTCCGCGTACATGCGGGCCAGGTCGTACAGTCCGTATCTTCCTTTCAGCGCAGGCAGGAAAAGGCAGTGATCCTCCAAAAAATCCCTGAGGTCGGTGATGGCATCCCGGCCGGAGGCGAAAGGCGCAAGGAAGTGTTTTTGCCCATAGCTGACAAGGGTCCCCGCAATGTCCGGCAACCGGCTGATATCGGCAGTGAAAGCTTCCCGGGAGGCTTCTTCGGTGCTGTATATCCTGGTAAATCTTTCCTCAATCCCGCCGCCCGTGATCACCCATGAAACGGCCACGGGCACCGGCTGGTAGGGATGTGTTCCCTCCAGGATGGGGATGGCAGCTTTGATGAAAAGCGCCTTCACAAAGGCCGTCGGCTGGTTTTCCCGGCCGGGGATCACCGGCCGGCATTTGGGGTCGAGCAGGGGTGTTCCGCTGAGCACGGCTTTGGCCTGTATCTGTTCAACGGGTTCCAGCTCCTTTATGTCGATTTGTTCAAGCCCGCTGCGCCCCGCCCGGTGGAAGTCGAATTGCCTGCTTTGCGGCATGGCGGGAATGTCAAAGACCGACTTTTCGGGCAGGTTTTTCCAGCAATGGCCGATGAAATCACAGGTGTACGGGTCGTGACAGTGCGGCCCGATATCGACCGGGGGCGAATGCTTAAGCTGAAGGACGGCTTTTTCCGCCGCAATCTGCTCAATAACCGCTCCGCTCCGTGCAATGGCATTTTCGGTAACATCCCTGATCAGGAACATTTGCGAAAGGTCGGGGGAGGCCCCCATGGTGTAATTTACGTTGAGGTATACCAGGGATATGCTTTTCAGGTCAAGGCCGCTGCCGCTGATCACATGGTATTGCAGGGCGGCGTCGAGGAAATAGGTGTCGCTGAGGGCACCCGAACTCTTTACCTCGCAGGCATGCCATCCCTGCCTGTCATGAACAAGGATGTCGATGAATACCAGGATCTGCTCATGGCTGAAGGCCGCCTCGTAGATCACCGTTTGCCCCGCGGCGATCATCTCTTTTGTCTTTTGTACCGAACGGGCATAGGCAAACGGGCTGCCGGGCTCCATGCTGATGCCGCCGGGGAACAGTCCCCTGGCCAGCGCTCCCACCTCATGTCCGCGCCTGAATACGATGCGCCGTTCTTCCGGCAGGGGATCCCTGAGAAAAGGGCGTTTCTTGTTCAGGTATAAGGATTTCAGGCACTGTGCCCCGCGTATGAATGTCGACTTCGATAAAAGGTGTTTGTCCATCCGGATCGTGTGAAATGATGCTTTGTTAATGGCGGCAAAAGGTTGAACAGGCTTGCCGCTCAGACCATCACCACCCTGTCGTCGCTGATCATGGGCTTATTCTGGTAACACAGGAAGAGCTGCGCGATGGTCAGCACATCCTTCTGGCAGTATTTCACAATACGTTCGAGGTCCTGCTCCTCCCAGTAGACCTTTCCTACCATGCTGCCGTCAATGTCGTCCTTCGGGGTGGGAATGCCAAAGACAGCCGCCAGCAGCTCCAGGGAGGTATAGTTCTTGAAATCGCCGAATTTCCATAGCTCCATGGTGTCGAGGTGTGATACCTCCCAGGGTTTCTTGCCCGCCAGGTCGAGGATCTCGGGCAGGGCGATGCCGTTGATGAGCATCCTCCTCGAAAGATAGGGAAAATCGAATTCCTTGCCGTTATGGGCGCAAAGCCGGATGTCTTTTCTGCTGAATTTGCTTTCGAGCAGGCCGGCAAAGTCTTCCAGGAGAATCTTTTCTTCGTGCCCGTAAAAGGACTTGATACGGAACTCGCCATTCATGAGCATCCCGAAGGAAATACACACCACTTTGCCAAATTCGGCATAAATGCCGGCCCGGCTGAAAAGGCTGGCAGGCGTATCCTCCTCGATGCCCTTCAGGTATCGCGCCTTGTGATCCCAGAGCTTTTTGAAATTGGCGGGAAGATCGTCGTAAGCTGCGCACATGGGTACTGTTTCTATATCGAGGAACAATACGCTGTCGGTCGAAACATAATTCATCATAATCAAAGATTTTTAAAGACCGGCCGGCTGGGCGGGTAAGCTTTACAAGCGTTACACGGCCATCCGGATGCCCGGAAAAATAATTACCGGCTGAAGCAGGCCGGATTCCGATTCCTCACCCGGTCGATTTTCAGTGAATAAAAGTACGCAAAAACGTATTACATTTGTATAACGCTATCGTCATTAAAATAATCATGATCCCTTCGGGTATTCGCAAAGCAAAAGCCACCATGGTCAGTGCCCCAAAATCACATCCCGCGGCGGACAATAAAAAAACGATATGATGAAAATGCTTTTCTCAAAACTGTTTCCGCTCCTGCTTCTTTCATGGGTATTTCTGGCTGCTGCCTGTGAAAGGGTGGACGACGGCACGCCTCCTGTGCTGACATTGCTCCTTCCCGACAACAATACGGAATATGCCGTTGGCGACAGCATCCATGTTGTCGGCACGGTAACCCATAAGTTTCCCGTCCGATCGGTTAAGGTGAGCCTGCTGAATAAGCAGAATATTCCGGCGCTGAATCCGGCATATCTTTTCCCCGATGCCTATGGTTATAACATCGACCTGAAATATCCCATTGACGATCCCGGCCTGGAAACGGGAAATTATACCTTACAGGTTTCGGCCACGGACGGACATAATACCGTTAACGCTTTCCGTACGCTTGGTGTGAGCGGGATACCCCGTAACATGGAAGGGCTGATCGCGGTTTGCGTTTCGGGAAACCTCAAAACCATTGTCTATGAAATCGACACTTCCGGTGCGTATACAGAGCTGCTTACCCTGCAGCATGGATATACTGCTTCGGCCATCAGTTCATCCGCGGGCATGCTGTATCTGCTCAAGCCTGAACCCTCCGCATTAATGGCATATGAGCTGGATGGGATGGAGGAAGTATACACCTTTCCTGCACCACCGCCATTTCCGGTCTTTTATGATCTTTACCACGACGGGCAGCTTACTTATCTTGCTTCCGGCAATGGCGGCATCACGGGCATAAATGGCAGCGGTACCGTTGAGTATGTCACGGCCCTTAGTGACGACAGCATTCCCCGACTGGTCTATAAACACCACGATCATGTGATCGCCTACTGCGAGCGCAGGGGTGGCCCCGAAAAATATTTTCGTCAGTATTACGCCGGCACTGGCGTGTTCAGGGCCGGTTTGCCGGTCGACTTTACAGCCGTATCACTCTTCAACCTGGATGAGAGCCATATGATCGTGACGGGTAACAAGAACGGTGAAAGCGGCATCTATACCTTCGATGTGGCCAACAACTTCTTTACTGCCAAAAAGGATATGCCGCCGGGCGAGATCGTTTCAGCCGTTCAGCTTGCTGCCTGGCGTTACATGATCGTCCATACGGCCGGAATTTATCACTACGACCATACAAGCCAGTACCTGGCAGAATACATGCCCGGGACGGAAGCAGATGCCATGGCCTTTGATGATACGGGCGGCTTGCTGTTCATAGCCCGCGGTGCGGTGATCGGGGTGTATGACCAGGCCACGGCGGGCCTGCTGCAGGAGATCACGCTGCCCTTTGAGCTTGCCGCGCTTCATATCCGTTATAACCGTTAAGGTGGACCGGCACCGGATCATAGTCACCGCCGACGGCTCCCATACGCTGCAGTCGTTGCAATTCAGCGAAACCTACCATTCCACCTTCGGGGCCATCAACGAATCCATGCATGTGTTCGTCAGGGCAGGCCTGCACATGGCCCTTGAACGATTCCCCGGCGGGATGAACATCCTCGAAGTAGGCTTCGGCACCGGGCTGAATGCCCTGCTTACCCTTCTTGATCCGGAGATCCGTGGCTGTCGTATCAGCTATACGGCGGTGGAAGCTTTTCCGCTTGATGAAGCCCTGTGGCAAGGGCTCAATTATCCCGGGCTCCTGAAGGATGAAAATGCGGCGAAATACTATGAGTCCCTCCACCGCTGCGGCTGGGATGAAGATCATGAGGCAGCGCCCGGCTTTTTGATCAGGAAAGTTAAGCTGCGGGTGCAGGATTTCCATGCCGCCGAAAACCATTTCAACCTGGTTTACCACGATGCATTCAGCCCGGCCGTCCAGCCGGAGATGTGGACGGCGGAGCTTTTTACGCACTTGTCCGCAATGATCTGCCCGGGCGGCATACTGGTCAGCTATTCGTCGAAGGGCGCAGTGAGGCGCGCCATGCAGGAAGCCGGGTTCAGGATGGAAAAGATCCCGGGTCCCACAGGGAAAAGGGAAATGCTGCGGGGAATAAAGTGCTGAAATGAAAAAGCCTGCACGGGCGGCACCGGGAATCACGACCGTTGGTCATATCCCGCATCACACCATTTGAAACCATTTGCACTTTTCACAGTAAAAACGAAGGAATACTGACCGGATGAAAAAGAGCGTATTTATAAAAGTCAGCGGAAGGGTGCAGAACGTCGGATTCCGCTTCTACACGCAAAAGACAGCTGTGTCGCTTGGTATATGCGGGTTTGTCAAGAATATGCGCGACGGATCGGTATACATTGAGGCCGAAGGGGAGGCCAATGCCGTCAGGGCTTTCATCCACTGGTGCAAAAAAGGGCCGGAATGGTCAAGGGTCACGGAAATTCAGGTGGAGGACAAGCCCTACGAAGGCTTCACGGGCTTTTATATTCACTGATATCCTTAAGTTTTCTACCGGCTGTGCTTTCATCAACTCCCCGCAAAACCGGTCTTAACCGCACGGAAGCATACTCATTCGCCCAGCCGCTTCATCACCATGCTGTTGATCCTTTCAAAAAGTGAACCGGGTTGCCAGGCACGCCAGTTAAAAGCATTAAAGCCCCCGCCAAAGGCCAGGTAATAATCCAGGCGTTTGTTCACGAATTCTTCAACAACGTGCTTCCTGAAGTTCAGCGCAACGATCCAGCCATCTTCAATGTCGTCGAACCATTCGGAATAATAATCATTGTCGCCGGCGTAAAAGCTCAGCACATTCTCGCCGATCAGGATAAAACGGCAGATGCCTTCTTCGATCATCCGGTCGACCAGGTGCCTTTTCAGGTAGCTGATATCATTGTACAGTATGTCGTTCCACTCGCCGAACAGCTCGATGATGCAGAATTGCCTGTCGTAATCAACATACAGCACCTTGACAAAGAGGGTGGAGGACCCGATCTCGTCCCATTGCGGATGGATCACATAGTTATATATGGCGTGAATGAACTCGATCTCGCTGTATTCACGGCCGTAAAAGGGCGACCGTTCGTCTTCGCTGGCGATGTAGAGGTTCTGCCAGTTGTAATATGGTTCGATGGCATGCATGCGTCCGGCTTTGATATGGTTTTTGATTCCGGGGACCGGAAATGGCTTCAGAGCGCAAATTTCAGTCCCGGTATTGTTTTTAATTCATCATACAGCCTGTTCAGCATTTCACTGCTTTCAATATCAACGAGGAGTGTAAAGCTGTTGTATTTCCCGGCAGAACTTTTTTTGATGCGCCAGTTCGAACAGCTCACGCCGAGTTTGTCCATGATGGCTTCCATCTTCGCCTTGCTGGACGCTTCACTGTAGCCGGCGTCGATGATGGCCTTCAGGTCGAAGCTGACGGGGTATTTCACGGCTTCTTTCCCGAATAGCCTGCATGATTTTCCGTTTCCGTTACCATTTCCGTTCTTATTATCCATGTTTTATGTTTTTCAGATTTTTATTTTCGGTTGATGTATAAGAGTTCTTTTTCCGTGCTTTAACTACCAAAACAATAGCTCAGCCTGATGCGCCCCCACCTGAAATGCTTGCCCCCCGCAAATTCGGGGCTGATATAGAACTGTTCGTAGCTGATCCCGAGGGCTCCCGCGGCAATGAAAAACCCTGCCGAAGCCTGTATCAGAAAGTTATTAAGCTGCGCCGCCGTGAGCGTATAGGTGCTGTTCTTGTTGAACATGCCGCCCTGCAGGGTGGCGTTGTAGGCCACCAGGCGTGCCTCAAAGCTGCCAAAAATACCATATTGCCACTGTTGCCTGCCATGATGCTCCCGCGAACGGAAAGGGGCAAGCGGGAGGGAACCGAAATAGGGCAGGAACCTGCCCAGCCGCATCCTTGCGCCCGCCCCGGCATTGTCGTACAAGGTGCCTGCCTGGCCCCTGGCAAAGACATTGAAGTCGAGGATCTCATTGTTGATCAGCCCTTTTTCCAGTTCCGCCGTATAGTTCAGGACAAAGTCATTCTGTATCTGGTTTTGCCAGCCTGCGGGTTCGATGCTGTGGATCTGTTTTTGCATGAAACCGCCCAGGGAACCCGGTCCCATCAGGCCGATGATGATCTCCGAATACAGGCGATGGTTTGCTTCGCCGTTCAGGCTTGTCTTAAAATGCCCGAAATACAGGTAGGCGGCAAAAGGCCGGTCGCCGGCGATGACAAGCCCGGTGTCGGGGTTTGTGGGGGTGTACATGTTCTGAACAATGGACATTCCATGAAAACTTACGGATGCTTTGCCCCCGGGCAACATGGGGTAGGCAAAGGGAGAAGAGGCGAAGAGGGGCGAAATAAAATCGAACCTGATCCCATTGGTGTAGTAATAATCGGTATTGTTGAAAATGTCGTTGTCGAAGTTAACGCCCAGGTATTGGTCTGTGCTGATATAACTGTATGGGAATTCCATTGGTTTTTCCGCTTCCCTCTTTTCCGCCTGTTCATAAATAAAGGAAACATCGAGGAGACCGGCCTGCCTTACGGCGATCCCGTTCAGGGTGTCCCTTTTGACCCTGGCGACAGCCTCCGCTGATTCTTCCGCATTCTTGTCCGGAATCGCGGCAAGGGTGTGGCCGTATGCCAGATGCCCATCGGGATGTGACGGATCACACCAGGGCGGTGCACTGTATTGGCCGGCTGGCTGATCACTGATGCCTGCATCCTCCTCCCTGCTCGTTTCATGCCGGCAGGAAACAGCGGCTAAAAACAACAATACGACCGGTATGAAGCGGTAAGCTTTCATTTGTTATGGCAAAATGCCTTGTTTCATATATTGTTAAATGCCGGGGGCGATCAGAATATTTTTGGGTACTTAACGGGGTTGATCTCATGCATCATGTTGTAAATGGTGTCAAAGACATCCTCCGCGTTCGGGTTCGAAAAGTAATCGCCGTCGCTGCTGTAGGCTGCCCGGTGTGCCCTGGCCGTAAGGGTGGCCGGTGCCGCATCGAGATAGTAAAAGGCCTGTTGTTCTTCCAGTACCTGCTGCATCATGAATGCGGTGGCCCCGCCGGGCACGTCCTCGTCGAAAAATACCACCTTGTTGGTTTTGATGATCGAATTGCGGATCATATGGTTAATATCAAAGGGCAGGAGCGACTGCACATCGATCAGTTCAACGTCGATGCCGAACTCCTGTAGCTGGGCCGCGGCATCCCCGGCAATGCGCACGCAGGAACCATAGGTTACCAGTGTGATGTCGCTGCCGCTTTTGATGATCTCGGGTTTCCCGACGGGGACTTTAAAACGTCCGGTATTGGAAGGCAGTTTTTCGCGGAGGCGATAGGCATTCAGCGGCTCGATGATGAGGGCGGGTTCGTCCGATTCGAGCATGGTATTGTAAAAACCTGCTGCCTGTGTCATGTTTCGCGGCACCAGCACATGCACGCCCCGTATGGAGTTGATCACCATGCTGAGCGGCGAGCCCGAATGCCAGATGCCTTCAAGCCTGTGTCCGCGTGTGCTGATGATCAGGGGTGCCTTTTGCCCGCCTTTGGTACGGTAGCGAACCGTGGCCAGGTCGTCGCTCAGTACCTGCAAACCGTAAAGGAGATAGTCGAAATATTGTATCTCTGCCATGGGCCTTAGCCCCCTCATGGCCATGCCAAGGCCCTGACCGATGATGGTGGCTTCGCGGATGCCCGTATCAAAGATCCGGAGCTCGCCGTACTTATCCTGCAAACCTTCCATGCTTTGGTTTACCCCGCCGATCTTTCCCACGTCTTCGCCGAATGCACACACCAGGGGGTTGTGTTCAAAGATATGGTCGAAATTCATTTTCAGTATTTCCCTTCCCGGGATGGAGGGCGCGTCCTTATCATATTCGGGCACGACTTCCGCCACTTTCAAAGCCGATTGTTCCGATTCGCTCCAGAGGTGTTCGTTATAGGCTTCGCTGTTCCCTTTCATGGCTTCGTCACGCCACTGCATCACGTTCTTTTTGAGGGAGTTTTGCGGGTTGCTGCATGAATCGCATATCAGGCGCAGGATCTTCTTTCCCGACGACATGATATCCTTCCATACCGGTTCGCCCACAATGGCCAGTTCTTCCTTGATGGCATTGATGCGGCTGGTCTTTGCACAGTTGCAGGTGCTGATGTCGACCATGCGCAGGAAGTCGTCCCGGCGTTCGCTGAGGGGCTTCCGAAAGTTGTTCCAGGCTTTCTTTTTGGCTTCTTTTGCCTGCTGCACAGCCTCCTCCTCAATGCCGTCGAGCGTTGCGGCGTCGGCCATTCCGGTGTCGATGATCCACTCCCGCATCTTTGCTATGCAATCATGCCGGGCCTCCCAGTCGAGCTGTGCGGCACTCTTGTAGCGTTCGTGCGAGCCCGACGTGCTGTGGCCCTGGGGCTGTGTCAGCTCTTCTACGTGAAAGATCACGGGCACGTGTTCTTTCCGGCAGTGCGCAACACCTTCGCGGTATGCCTGGCAAAGGGCAGGATAATCCCAGCCTTTCAGGCTGTAAATGAGAAAACCTTTAGCGGTTTTGGTCTTTGCAAAGCCCTTCAGTACTTCCGAAATGCTTCCTTTGGTGGTCTGGTATTCGCGCGGTACGGATATTCCCCAGCCATCGTCCCAGATGGAGACGGCCATGGGCACCTGCATCACCCCGGCGGCGTTGATGGTTTCCCAGAAGATGCCTTCGGAGGTGCTGGCGTCGCCGATGGTACCGAAGGCAACTTCATTTCCGTTCACTGAAAAATTATCGTATTCTTTCAGGCCCGGGTCGTTGCGGTAATGTTTGGATGCCAATGCCAGCCCGAGCAGGCGCGGCATCTGCCCCGCCGTAGGCGATATGTCGGCCGAGGAATTCTTCAGTCCGGAAATGTTCTTCCATTCCCCCTTTTCATCAAGTGTACGCGTGGCGAAATGGTTGTTCATCATCCTGCCGCCCGTTCCGGGATTGGCCCCCGGCGAGGTGTCACCGTATAACTGTGCAAAGAACTCTTCGGCTTCCATCATCCCCGCCGCAAGCATGAAGGTCTGGTCGCGGTAATAACCCGCCCGCCAGTCGCCTTCCCTGAAAACCTTTGCCATGGCCAGTTGCGGCACTTCCTTGCCATCGCCAAAAATGCCGAATTTTGCCTTCCCCGACAACACCTCGCGCCGGCCCAGCAAGCTGAGCTGCCTGCTCAGGCACGCAATGCGGTAATCCTGCAGCACTTCTTCCTTCGAAAACATATTTTCTTTTTCACCGGTTTTTTTCCTGTTCATAAAGGTGGGTTTCTTAAGGATAAACAAAAGTAATCAAAAATGGTTTTTGAAAGGCGCCTGAACCCCTTTCGCTCCTTTTCCGGATGCAGTGCACAGGCTTTGGCGGGGTTTGCAGGAAGCCTTTCAGTTGTTCATCCCGGCAAAGATGGCCCTGGGCGCGTAAAGGGTCATGATCGCGCTCCTGGCCAGCAGGAACAGGATCATGGCCAGCCACAGACCGTGGTTATCCCACACGGAGGTGAAGAAATAGCTGAAGGGGATAAAAATGAAGAGGGTGGATGCGATCATGGTGTTTCGCATGGCCGCGGTGGCCGTGCAGCCTGTGAAAATGCCGTCCCAGATAAAGGCGGTAAAGGAAACGAGCGGGATAAGGGCCAGCCAGGGCAGGTAGGGGACAGCCATGGCGATCATGCCGGGCTCATCGGTGAGGATGAACAAAATATATTTTCCGGCTGCCAGGTATGCCAGGCTGAAAGGCAGGCTGATGCTTATTCCCCATGTAAAGATGTATCTGGTGAACTTCTTCAGCAGGGCCTTGTCGCCTGCGCCGAAGAAGCTGCCTGCCAGCGATTCGGCTGCATAGGCAAAACCGTCGATAAAATATGAAAAGAGAAAAAGAAACTGAAGCAGGAGGGTATTCACCGCCAGCACCTCATCACTCATCCCGGCCGATTTAACGGTAAATATCGAAAAGGCAAGGATGAGCAGGATGGTCCTGGCCATGATGTCGGCGTTGACCTTGAAGAAGCGCTTCAATGCCGTCAGTTGCATGATGGCGCCTGCATTGAGAAATGCAAATGATTTCCGGTAGAACAACAGCAGCATCAGCAGCGCAGCGAGCAGCCCTGTGTATTGTGCCAGCACCGTGCCCCAGGCAACGCCGTCGGATCTCATTCCCAGGCCGTAAACAAAAAAGTAGTTGGCTCCCACGTTCAGCAGGTTTATCAGTATGGCCAGCGCCATGGGTATCCTGGCATTCTGCATGCCAAGGAACCAGCCGTTCAGGGCGTACAGGCTGAGGGCGGCAGGTGCGGCCCAGATACGGATCATGAAATATTCCGATGCAAGGCTTTTGATGTGGTCGCCGCTGTCGACGATCGTAAAAGTGAACCAGTCGATGGGCCCCCGGAAAAGGATGAGCAGGAGGCTGCCGGTGAGGGCAACCAGCAGGGATCGCGCCAGGATGTTGGCCGATTCAGCCCTGTTCCCCGCCCCATAGGCCTGTGCCGTAAAGCCGGTGGTGCCCATCCTCAGGAAACTGAAAATGGCATAGATGAAATTGAAGATCATCCCCCCCAGGGCAATGGCCCCGATATAATTTCCAGATGCGGCGCCCAGGTGCCCCAAAATGGCCAGGTCGGCCATGCCCAGCAATGGCACGGTAATGTTGCTGATGATGTTCGGGATGGCCAGACGGAGGATGGACCTGTTCAACGCTTTTCATGTTAAGCTGACCATATACAGATAGCCGGGGATGTCAGCCTGGTTTGTAATATTACAGGCCGCCGGATCAGTAGTTGTTGGCTTTTTCTTCAAAATAGCCCCGCGGGTGGTTGCAGACCGGACAATTTTCTAGCGCCTTGCTGCCAAAGTGCACATGTCCGCATTTGCGGCATATCCATGCGATCTTTTCACCGCGTTCAAAAACCCTTCCTTCTTCAAGGTTTTCAAGCAGCTTCAGAAAGCGCGCCTCATGGTCGGCTTCGATCTTGGAGATCAGCTTAAAAACAGAGGCGATCCGTTTAAAGCCTTCGGCTGCTGCCACACCGGCAAAGGCCGGATAAAGCTTTGTCCATTCCTCGTTTTCACCCATGGCAGCGGCTTTCAGGTTCTCTGCGGTGGTGCCGATCCTGCCGGCAGGGTAAGCAGCCGTGATCTCCACATCGCCCCCCTCAAGAAACTTAAAGAATATCTTGGCATGTTCTTCCTCGTTCATGGCGGTTTCGGCAAAAAGGGCGGCAATTTGTTCATAACCGTCTTTTTTGGCCTGTTTCGCAAAAAAGGTGTAACGGTTCCTTGCCTGCGATTCACCGGCAAATGCCTTCAGCAGGTTCTTTTCTGTCTGGGTTCCTTTAATACTTTCCATTTTTAATTAAGTTATGATTGATGAATATGATCAGACCGGGATGAATTCGTTCTTGCCCACCCCGCAGATCGGACAACTCCAGTTATCGGGCAAATCTTCAAATGCCGTTCCCGCCGGAATGTTTTTTGGCGTATCGCCTTCGGCGGGATCATAGATATAGCCGCAAACAAGGCATTTGTGGCTTTGCATTCCCACGCTTACAAGGCCTTCCGCCTCCGCCAGCTTTGATTTTTCAGTATAGGTGGGTGCGTTTTCGGGCGACAGCCCCTTGATCACATCCCGGTAATACTGATAGGTGAGCGGCGGCTGGCCGCCGTCAAGCACGGCAGCGTCAACAGCCTCGCCGATGAAGAGTATATGCGAACCGGTGTCGATCTCCTTTTTAACTTCGCAATCGATGTAGGCAATGGTTTTGTCGAGCAGGATGGGCGCCCCGCTCTTCCCTTCCGTGAATATTGCCCCGGCAAACTTGTCGGTTTCATTGCCGCTGCTGAACCCCCACGGGCCCAGGAATTGCAGGTCGACATCCTGCTGCAGTACGGAAACGGAAAAAACCCCGCTCGCCCTGATATAGGAAGTGGTCAGGTTATCCTTGTGTGTGGCAATGGCGAAAAGGGGAGGGTCGGCCGATACCTGGAAAACCGTGTTCGACACATGGCCGTTGAAACGGTCGCCTTTCCTGGAACTGACAACATAAAGCCCGTATGTTATCTTAAAGAATGATCGTATATCCATTTAGCCCGTTTTGGGGATAAATGTACGGAGAAAAATTCTGATATGAAAATGGCTTCCCGCTTAGTTGCTTTCATCGCCCGCCGGCGCAGATTTGATCCAGCTGATGATGCGCTCATCGTAGGGGCTGTTCTTCGGGGGAACCATGTCGATAAGGTTGCCGTTCTCATCGATCAGGAATTTCTGGAAATTCCAGCTTACTTTGGCATCCATTACCCCGTTTTCGTCCTTGTCGGTGAGCCAGGTATACAGCGGATGTATGTCTTTTCCTTTTACCGATATTTTGGCCATCATCGGGAATGTTACACCATAGTTGATGCTGCAGAACTCCATGATCTCTTCATTGCTGCCGGGTTCCTGGCTCAGAAAGTTGTTGGCCGGAAAGCCAACGATGGTGAAATTGTCGCCGCCGTATTCCTCGTATAGCTTCTGAAGGTTTTCATACTGGGGGGTGAGCCCGCATTTCGAAGCGGTATTCACCACCAGCACCTTCCTGCCCCTGAATTCCGAGAGGCTGATCTCTTCACCGGTGATGGTCTTTACGGTGAAACTGTGAAAATTCTTTTCCTGCGATTGCAGTGGCATGATGCTGCTCATGATAATACTCATTATGATCAGGTTTTTCATTATTGTTCGTTTTTGCATGTAACACCTGAGCGGTGCACTTGTTCAATCAGGTTTTCGGCCCCCCTTAGCGGCTATTCCTGCTTTTTAAAGCCATATGCGCAATGCCTGCAGCCGTTTTCACAACAATAACCTTTCAGGATGTGGTAGAATTCGGTAAACACGATCATCCCGTTTTCCCGGTAAAAGTGGATCCCTTCCTGCATCTCATTGAATTCGAGCGGAAATTTGTGATCCTTTGCCCGCACTGCCATTTCGTCCAGTTCGAGGAGGCAGCGGTTGCAGAAACAGCCGTAACGGGTCTTTTCAAGGTATCGCCTGGTGGCATCATGCAGCGGGATGCCAAAGCAGGCACAGTTCTCTATGTCGTCGGAACGGCAGTCGATGATGGCATTGCACCTTGCGCAGTTTTTGATCATGCTGTGGTTCATTATCCGGCTTCCCGGTTTTACTGTTTGTAAAAATAAACATTAACAGCGTCATGGACAAAAGAAAAACGGGTTTTTGAAACAAAGCATCACCCCGTATGTTTAAAGCATTATTTTTGCAATTTTCAGATGGGCTTCAGCATTCGTTTAACCGGCCGGCTTAATCCTGCCGAACGCAAGGCGTTCCGGCTTCATCTCATCTATTCAATACTGGAAGGCATTATCCTGGGGGTGCTGGCGCTGAACGAGTATGTGTTCATATACAGCATGAAGGGAAGCAATTACCAGCTTGCCTTTCTTTTCCAGTTCAGCATGGTGGTGTTTGTTTTCCTGTTCATCTTTAACCAGTTCCGCAAGCGCATACGGAACAAGCGGCTGATGTTGCGTGTTACGGGCATTGCCACGCGCCTCCCGCTGCTGTTGCTGGCCCTGATCCCCGCCGACCCTGCGGCACTCGATGCACAGTCTGTGTGGCATTATCTTTTTCTGGCCGTATTCCTGGTCTATTTTTTCGGCAATATCATCATCTATCCCGCCATCAACGTTTTGCTGAAGACAAATTACCGCCACGAAAACTTCGGGAAGCTATACAGCTATGCCACTTCGGTCAATAAGATCATTATCCTGATCTCTACTTTTGCCTATGGGCTGCTGCTCGATGCCGACAACTTTGCCTTTACCTATGTGTTCCCGTTTATCGCCCTGCTGGCCATTGCTTCCCTTTTCGTATTATCCGAGATCGATTACTCACGGGTGGTGCAGCATCCGCTCGCGCTGCGTTTCAGGGCTTCGGTAAGGGAATCGTGGCGCAATATGGTTTCGATCCTTCGCAACAACCGGCCCTATCTCCATTTTGAGATAGGATTTATGTTTTACGGTTTCTCATTCATGATCTCCGTTACCATCATCAACATCTTTTTCCAGGAAGCCCTGGGCCTTAATTATACAAGCGTGGCTTTTTACAAGAATGCCTATAACATCCTGGCCATCCTGCTGCTGCCATTTTTTGGAAAATTGCTGAGCAGCATCGACCCACGGCGTTTCGCGGCCATAACCTTTACCGCCCTGTTCATGTATATACTGTTCCTGCTGCTGACCGACCTTTACCCGGCCTATACGGAAGTGTTCGGCATACGGATCTATTACATGCTCGTCATTTCATTCGTCTTTTACGGGATATTTGCCGCTACCATGGCCCTGTTGTGGTTTATCGGGTCTGCCTACTTTTGCCGCCCTGAAGAAGCCGATGATTACCAGTCGGTGCACCTGTCCCTGACGGGGGTCCGCTCCGTTTTTGCCCCACTGTTCGGGGTGTTTTTCTATGAACTCATCGGCTTTGCCGGCACCTTCATCCTTACCATGTTCACCCTGCTGATCGCCATGGGCCTGATGCGGTGGTCATACAGAAGGGATAAACTGAAGGTTTTGCAATAGAATATTCAAATTGTAACCATTTTGCGCTTTTGGGGTAAAAGGAGATAGCATAGTTACCGCTTTGCAAAACCAAAATGAATTGATGCGCCCCCGCTCCCCGCGGGGGTTTTTTTGATTTGTTTTTAACAAGGGGGCTTGAAAAAGCGTTTTCGGTGAGAAGCATACAGCTTCCCTGCACTGCTGCGGTTTATAGCTTTTTCCCGCAAAATTTGCAGTAAACAGCGTCTTTGTCGTTTTCGGTGCTTTTGCAGCCCGGGCAACATACCCCGGTTCTTTCATCCTTTTTACGGCTCAGTTCAGCGGTGATGATGCCGGTTGGGACGGCTATGATTGAATACCCAAGTATCATTACAAATGCCGAAAGTGTTTTGCCGAGAGGGGTCAGGGGGGTGATATCGCCGTATCCAACCGTGGTCAGGGTGATGATGGCCCAGTATATGCCTTCAGGAATGCTCCTGAATCCGTTCTCGGGCCCTTCGATCAAATACATGGCTGCCCCCATGATCACAACGATGGCCATTACGGCCAATAAAAAAACGAAGATCTTGTGCCTGCTGGCCCTGATCGATTCCAGCAGGTAGCTCGATGCCCCGATGAAGCGGTAAAGTTTCAGTATCCTGAAAACACGTAAAAGTCGAAGTATCCTTATCACAAGCAGGTACTGGTAACCGGCCACGAACAGGCTGAGGTATGTCGGCAGGATGGCCAGCAGGTCGATGATGCCGTAAAAGCTGAAAATATACCTGGTCTTGCGCGGACTGCTGATGATGCGCAGGATGTATTCGATGCTGAAAAGGATGGTAAAACCCCATTCTGCCATCAGCAATTCATGACCGTATTCATCATGGATCCACGGGATACTGTCGACCATCACAACAATGATGCTCAGGATGATCGTGATGATCAATATAATGTCGAAAAGCTTTCCGGCCCTGGTTTCCGCACCGAAAATGATCTCATGCAATTCCTTTTTCCAGTTCATGGCTGTTATATTTGGAGCAAATATATGTATTTAAGTCAGGATGACGCCTCCGCCGCGATAACGGATATGCTGCTTTTTAGCTTCCGGGCTTGCCCCGCCTGCATTTCTTTGCATAAATTTGCCGGATGGAGTTAAGGCCCGAAGAGATCAGGGAGTTGCTTGATGAAAAGGCGGATATTTATAATTGCAGGGACTTTATCGTCAGCGATCCCGTCAGCATTCCGCACCGTTATTCCCGCCGTGAGGATATTGAGATCGCGGCTTTCCTTTCGGCCAGCATCGCCTGGGGGCAAAGGCCCGTGATTGTAAGAAATGCCGGCCTGCTCATGGACCGCATGGATAACAGTCCCTATGACTTTGTCATGCATGCCCGTCCCGGTGATTTTGCTGCTTTTGGCAATTTCAGGCACAGGACTTTCGGGGGCAGCGACTGCATCTATTTCCTGAAAGCCCTGCAGGCGATTTACCGGGAAGGGGGGCTGGAAAAGGCATTTTCCGGCCCGGAAATCGCTGGCCGCCGCGATACGGCCTCAGCCATCAGTGGATTCCGCCGCCGCTTCCTTTCCTTCGGGCCACCGCCCGGCACAAGCAGGCATGTGGCAGACCCGCTGGCCGGTTCTTCGGCCAAAAGGATCAACATGTTCCTCCGGTGGATGGTGCGGAAGGATAAGCGGGGTGTGGACTTTGGATTATGGAACAGCATCAGCCCCGCCGATCTCTGCTGCCCCCTCGATGTACATACCGCAAGGGTGGCCAGGGCACTGGGTATACTGAAAAGAAAGCAGACCGACTGGAAGGCGGTGGCCGAACTGACCGCTTTCCTGAAGACCCTCGATCCCGATGATCCCGTCAGGTACGATTATGCATTGTTCGGCCTCGGGGTATTTGAGAAATTCTGAAAAAAATATCACTTTTTCCTTGCTTATTTTGAGCATATGCCCGATATTTGCAGAAAGATATCGCTTATGCCAAGACGAAAATGCAGGAGGAGGATCGGGTTCAGGGCTAGCCTGACCCATTTCAAGCCGGCCGGTGTGCCGATGCGTGAACTGACGGAAGTCGTGATCGGAGCGGATGAACTGGAGGCTGTGCGCCTGGCCGACCTGGAAGGGATGTACCAGGAGCAGGCTGCCGCGGCCATGGGGGTGTCAAGGCAGACTTTCGGGAGGATACTGGCTTCGGCGCACAGGAAAATAGCCGATGGGCTGGTAAATGGCAGGGCCATCAGGCTCGATCAGGATCAAATACCGGAAAGGGCCCGGGGGGATGATGCATGAAGTTAAACGGAACGATCCGGATAAAGGGATGTTCCAATATTTATAAATCTAAATTTATCGTGTTATGCCACATCTGGATCACAGCGGCCCCGAAGGCAAAGGGCCGCGTACCGGGCGGAAGCTCGGCAAGTGCCGCCAAAAGGATGATGAGTCCTGGCCCATGGGCCGCGGAATGGGTAAACGCCGCCGGCAAAAAGACAATGAGGGCAAGGGCGAGGGAAAAGGCAAGCGCCTCCAGAGCGGGCGGGCGTTTGAGGATGAACGGTAAGGAAGGCACCGGGCGTCAGGCCTCGGCTGCTTTCGCTCAATCGCTGTATTAAAAGAATCGCCGGAAAGAGGACTTTGCCCGCCGAAGCCTTCCGCGAGCGCTGAAGCTGCTCAGCGGACGCAATGGCGATGGCAGAACCGCCCCTTGAAATCAATTGACTAATGAAAGCTTCAACAAACCGGCTGCCTTGCCGGCAGGCTTTGCACAGCATTAACTTCCTGTTGGATGTGCCCTGAAAAAAGCTGCCTGATTGCTTCGGACAGCAGGAGGTGTGATTTTGTGTTTTGTATTTTCCCGGGAAATGATAACTTTGTTGTGCTTAGATCAATGTTATGATACTGCGCGGTAGCCTGTCTTTCAAAATATCATTCAGCATCCTGGCCGGCGTGATGCTGGTCTTTGCCTTTATCCTGCTTTATAATTATTACATTTCGCGTCAGCTTCTTCTCAGGAATGTGGAAGAAAACGTGATTCATCTCGTCGCCGGAAAGGCGATGAAAATTGAAAAACTGCTGGAATCATCGGAAAAGATCCCGCATATGCTGGCCGGATTCCTCGAAGTTTCAGAACTGTCACTCCCGCAGATCAATGAAATCCTTACCGCCACCGTCGCCGAAAACGATGAGGTATACGGGAGTTGCATTGCCTATGAGCCTTTTCGCTTCGATCCCGACAGCCTGCACTTTGCTCCCTATGTCTGGCGCACGGCAAGTGGAACTGATTTCAAGTTTCTGAATGGCCCGGCCATTGATTATTTTTCGCAGGATTGGTATCGGACACCGGTGGAAAGGCTGAAAGCCGGCTGGTCGGAACCCTATTTCGACCAGGGCGGCGGCGATACACTGATGTGTACCTATTCGGTGCCTTTCTTTAATAAAACCGATAAAACGGTTGCAGAGGGTGTGGTTACCATCGATATATCACTCGAATGGCTCAGGGAATACGTTTCGGCCATCAGGGTATACGATCAGGGTTATGCATTCATGATCTCTTCACAGGGAAATGTCATCACACATCCTGTCGATGATCTGAAAGCCGAGAAAAACATTTTTGATGTTGCCCGTGAAAGGGGATATGACGATCTATTGATCGTTGCCGCCGAGATGATCCGGGGAGGCAGCGATTTCATTCCCTATGATTCCCCCTCCATCCCCGGAAGAGCCTGGCTCTATTATCAGCCTCTGGAGTCAACCTCCTGGTCGCTGGCCATTGTGGTGCCCGAAGATGCCTTTATGGCCGACCTGAAGGTCCTTAACCGTGATCTGTTAATTATCGGACTGCTGGGCCTGATCCTTCTTTTTGTTATCGTTATCCTGATTTCAGGAAAGATCACCCGGCCGCTCAGCAGGCTGGCCAAAGCCACATTGCAGATCGGCGAAGGCAACTTTGACGTGCCCCTTCCTTCCGTGGATTCATCCGATGAGATCGGGCAACTCAACGATGCCATCGGTAAGATGCAGGCAGCCCTGAAAGCATACATCAGGGACCTGCGCGAAACGACGGCTGCGAAACAGAAAATAGAGAGCGAACTGCAGATCGCCAGGGACATACAGCAAGGCATAATCCCAAAGTTATTCCCGCCCTTTCCCGACAGGGACAGCATCGACCTCTATGCCGTGCTCAGACCGGCCAGGGATGTGGGCGGCGACCTCTATGATTTCTTCTTTGTCGATCACGACAACCTCTGCTTTACAATAGGCGATGTTTCGGGAAAGGGCGTCCCCGCGTCCCTCTTCATGGTGATCACCCGTACCCTGCTCCGGGCCAGGATGGACAGCGGAAAAGACCCGGCAACGGTGATGGAGGTCATGAACAACGAACTCTGCCTCGACAACGAAAATGCGATGTTCGTAACTCTTTTCCTCGGAATGCTGAATGTTTCCACCGGCCTGCTGACCTACTGCAACGCCGGGCATAATTATCCCATGATACGAAAGGAGAATGCCCCGGTCGAACTGCTGCATGAAACACACGGTCCGCCGCTGGGCGCGATGGCAGATACAAAATACCGTACCTCTCAGCGGCAAATGGCCGGGAATGAGATGCTGCTCCTCTATACCGACGGGGTATCGGAAGCAATCAATGCGTCGGAAGAACAATATTCCGAAAGACGCATCATCAGGCTGTTAACTGATTACAAGGGAACGGACCCCGCCACTTTCACCAATGAATTACTGGCGGATCTGGGTGCATATGTCGGGCAGGCCGATCAATTTGATGATATAACCCTGCTTGTACTTACCTGGTTCATGACAGAAAACAAATAAAATGGATCAATTGCGCATCAGCATACCGAACCGGATACCGGAACTTGACCGGCTGAGATCCTTCACGGAGGATGCCGCGCAAAAGTGGGAATGGTCCCCCAAAATGGCCATGAATGTCAACCTGATACTGGAGGAATTGGTTTCGAATACCATCCTTTACGGATACACGGATGAGGATGAACACAAACTGGAGATTTCGTTTGTCCGGGAAGCTGACACGCTTGAGATCCGCATTACCGACGATGCTGAAGCTTTTGACATTACAGGGGCGGCAGTGTTCACCGACCATGATAAGCCCGCCGGGGAACGCCGGATTGGCGGCTTGGGCATCCACCTTGTCAGGTCTTTCTCAGATGATATCAGGTATGAAAGAACGCAAAACCATAATGTATTAACCATCCGGAAAAATCTTACCTAAAAAAGAATTAATCATGATCGTTAACGAAGAAAAAAAAGGCAATGTGTATGTGCTCACCCCCGAAGGCAGGCTTGATACAACAAATTACACCATTCTGGAACAACACCTGGCGAAAATTACCGGCGCCAATGCGGGGAATATCCTCATCGATATGTCAAAACTTGAATATATCAGCAGTTCGGGCTTACGGGTGTTGCTGATGTACCTGAAAAAAAGCAAGGAGGTGAACGGCAGGCTGATGCTGTGCAGCATGATACCCGATATAAGGGAGGTATTCGAGATTTCGGGCTTTGTCAATATTTTTGAGATCTATGGCAGCAGGGAAGATGCCCTTGCAAGCTGATTTTTTGTTACGGGAACGAAAAAACTACCCCATGGTCCATTACATCCATTTTAAGGATCCCACATCCAGGGAAATAGAAGAAAAACTCGATAGCATCCCCCGTTGTCCGGGGACATGCTTTTTTATTGACGTGATCAACTCCACCGATATCAAATACCGCACAAAGCTGCGGCAATGGGGGAAGAGGCTGAACAATACCTTTAATTTCATCTCTTTCCTGAACGACCTGCCCGGCAATGTGGTTAAAGGGATCGGCGATGAACTGATGCTCTTCATTCCCGACGAGGACCTGTTTAGCAAGACCAGCTACAATAACTACTTCGGCTTGCTTGGCGAGATCTACGCCACCATCGATAACCTGATGAATTACCCCATTCCCGATACCTTTCTGAATTGTAAGGTGGCCATCCACTATTGCACCGAAGTTTACAATATTTCTTTCTTTGAACACGCCAATGATTATTACGGGATGGACATTGACCTGACCGCCCGCCTCATGACCAAGGCCAGGGCCAACCGGATTGTTCTGAGCGAAAAGTTTTTCATCAAGGTTAAGAATGACATGATCGATCATGATGTCCGCATTCAGGATTCCATTATTTCCGGGATTTCTCCCGTTTACATGGAGGACTTCAAGGGGGTGCCGCATCCCACCGAATACCGTTTTATTGATGTGGGCGCATAGGCCGGGTCAGGCATGCGGCTGCGCAGCCTTATGCCTGCATCCCTTGCATTTGAACAAATATTAATTATAGTCTGTTACTGCTTTATATAAAAACATATTCCAATGGAGAAAGAAAATAATCCGGTGGTATCCGTTTTCAGGAAGACGCATTTCAATGCTGCGCACCGTCTTCATAATCCTGCATGGGATGATGAGCGGAACAGGGAAGTTTTCGGCGTTTGCAACAATGCCAACTATCATGGCCATAATTATGACCTGATCGTGAAAGTTACCGGTACGGTCGATCCTGCGACAGGTTATGTGATGGATATGAAGATATTGCAGGAATTGCTTGATGAACACATCATTTCGCGTTTCGACCACAGGAACCTCTCGCTCGACGTGGATGAATTCAGGGAACTGAACCCCACGGCCGAGAATATTGCCGTGGTGATCTGGCATATACTGCGTGAACACATCGGGAAGGATAAACAACTTTCGGTGACCCTGTATGAGACTGAACGTAATTTTGTTGAGTATTCAGGGCCTTCCGTGTAAAAGCTCTCGGCCCCGGCCCGAACGCCTGCTCAGATCCTGACGCTTTTCCCTTTTTTTCCGGTTTTAATTTTCTTTACAATGATGCGGGGTACCGGGTCAATGCCGGATGTTCCCCATGGATGGCAGCGTAAGATCCGCCTGACTGCCATTCCGCCCCCGCGAAATGGGCCGTGCAGTTGAAGAGCACGAAGCGCATATTCGGAACAACCGGGATAATGCCTGCACGAAGCGGGCGTAAGGGGTGAAATGACATATTTGTAAAAATAGATCAGTCCCACCAGGGGAATGGCCAGTATGTCCTTGATCTTTTGCACAGTCTTGCAAAAATAATATAAAACAAGCTTTCTTGCCGGCACATTTGCGTGCGCTGTAAACGGACCTATCCCAGGTGCCGGTGAATGACGCTCAATACCTCATCCTTTACCAGCGGTTTTCTGATGAAACCGTCGAAGCGTTCACGTAATGTTTTATGGATCCTTACAGGGAAACCCGCTTCCAGCATGGCCAGTATACGGGGCTTTGGGTTTCCGGCCCTGAGGCCGTCAACCAGGCAAGGGTCACTGGTTTTCGACCAGTGGAAAAGGCAAAGGTGAATGCCGCTGTTGTTTTTGCAGAATTCATGGGCATGCGCGTGGCTGTCAACGTAATGGATTTTGACACGGTTCTTGAGCATTTCCTCCAGGGTGATATAGTCCGAGATGTCATCTTCGATGATCAGGATTTGTTTGTTTTTCCAGACAAACTTTTCATCTGCAAGGGTTTTCTTCGTGCTGACGATGATTTCGGGGATTTCAAAATAGAAGGAAGAGCCCTTGCCGGGTTCCGATTCCACCCAGATCTCCCCGCCAAGCATCCTGATGAGGCTTTGCGTTATGGCCAGGCCAAGTCCCGTGCCTTCGCGCTTGATATCGAGCGATTGTGGCTCCTGTATGAAGCGGTCGAATATCTTTCGCTGGTATTTCTTGCTGATGCCAAGCCCCGTATCTCTCACAAAAAACCTGATCCTGTTTTCGTCCCTGACACTGAAGCCGTATTCAATACTGCCCTCCTTGGTAAATTTAAATGCATTTGAGATCAGGTTCGAAAATATTTGCTTGAGCCGTGAAGGATCCGAATTGATCAGCAACATTTCGCTGTTGCGGGGCATCGTCAGTTTCAGTATGACGTTCCTGTCAAGTTCCCTGCTCCTGTGTGATTCAAAAAGCGGATAGAGTTCTTTCAGGAAAAGGCTCACGTCAAAGTCGATCCTGAAGAGCTTGACAACATTTGCCTGCAGCCTGGTAAACTCGAGGATGTCATTTGTGAGGTTGAGCAGGACGTTGCTGTTGCTTTCGATGATGCCGGTAAGCTCCAGGCGCCTTTCATCACTCAGACCGCCCGATTGCAGGAGGTTTGAGAAGCTGATGATGGCTTTGATGGGGGTTTGTATCTCATGCGAGACATTGGCCAGGAAGATGCCTTTCAGCTTGTCTGATTCCTCCGCCTTTTCCTTTGCATCGATCAGGGCCTTCTCGGCTTTTTCCTTTTCCAGGATCTCGTTTGAAAGGAGCATCGTCCGCTCCTGCACTTTCCTTTCCAGTTCCTGGTTGAGTGATTGTAATTCCTCCAGCATCTTCTTTCGTGAGCTGATGTCGACCATAACCCCCCTGATCCCGGCCAGCTGGCCGTTCTCGATGATCCCGCTGGTGTAGATCAGCGCCGGGAAAAGATCTCCCTTTTTGGTGTGGCAGATCACTTCCTTTTCCTGTTGGTTGCCATCACCGGCGATGATATCCATGATCTTTTCTCCCTGCCTGCCGCCTTCACGGCTTATGATGTCCTGCAGGAAGAGGCCCTTCTCAATGTCCTTGCCCGTGTATTCAAACTTTTTCAGTGCCAGCCGGTTCACAAAGGTAAGCCTGCCGTCGGGAGTGGCCTCAAATACTACCTGCGGCAGCAATTCCGCAAAATCACGGAATTTCTTCTCCGTCTCGGCCACCTTCTGCTTCAACAGTATGTTCCTTCCAAGCTCTATGATCTTATTCTCAAGCCTGTTGTTGTCGACCGGCTTCAGAAGATAGCCGTCAACCCCCAGGTCGATGGACCGGATAAAATAATCTGACTCGGAATGCCCTGATATCATGATCACCTTTACGTCCGGGTCAATCTTCTTGATCTCCCTGATCATGGCCAGGCCGTCCATTCCCGGCATCCTGATGTCGGTAATGATGATCTGGGGCCTGACCTTCCTGAATACTTCTATCCCTTGCAGCCCGTCGGCTGCCATGTGTACGTCGGTAACAATGTTACGCATGAACTCCGAATAAACATACAAGGATAGCTTGTCGTCCTCAACCAGCAGTACCGATAGCTTTAGTTTATCCATTTCTCCCCGTGAATGTATCAATAAAAACAAAATTAACAATAATGAAACATGAATCCTTACGTATTTATACGGATATGGAATATTGTGGATTCAATTGAAATATTCTTTAGATTTGATGTATATTTACATGATGGAACGGATGACCCGTTCTTGCGTTCTTGAATTTGCTGTGCATCATAATCAATAGAAAATGGGTTTAAAATCAGTTGGTTAAGCATCCCCTAAGCCGATGCCGGCGCAATAGTCAGGCTTAAGGGCGGGGCGGCGGAGGGCATACGATCCACATGGATCTGTTTTCGATGCACTGCGAAAGTTTGTTGGGAAACCGAAAAAAACGATTAAATGAAGAAAATACGGATACTCATCGTTGAAGACCACGAAGTGGTGATCAAAGGCATCAAGGCATTGCTGGAGCCATATGACGATCTGCTGGTGGTTGGCTTCGCACTGAACAGTGAAGAGGCCATGAAAAAAGTGGAAGAGCTTTACCCCGATATCATCATTATGGATATTAACCTGCCTGAGGTTTCTGGGATTGAACTGACCGGGATGATCAGCGAAAAATATCCCCTTGTCAAGGTTATTTACTATACCTCCCATGTTGATGAAGACCTGATCATACAAGGTTTTGAGGCAGGCGCCTTTGGCTATGTGCCCAAAAACTTCAAGCCGCAGGAACTCATCGAGGCCATTCATATGGTAAATGGCGGACAAAAATTCATGAAAGGCATTGTCAGCGAAAAATTCATTTCCAGCTATCTGAAATCTGAAAAAGAAAAAAAACTCAAACAGGATATGCCTTTATCGGAAAGGGAATTGGAGGTGCTGAAGCATATCAGCTTGGGAATGAGCAATAAAGTCATTGCCGATAAGCTTTTTATCAGCATCCGCACGGTCGAGACACATAAGCATAACCTGATGAAAAAGCTGAACATCTATTCAACAGCCGAACTGGTCATTTACGCCATACAGAACAATATTATCAAGATCTGACTGTAACCTTTTGCGCAAGCTTACGTAGAACCCTGCGTAAATATACGGATGCCATTTAAAAGTAATTCCTTATTGACGTACAGCCGTCATTAATGTACTTTTGCAGGGTAATCGTATCGTAATTTTATTAGATTTGGGTTTTGAAGTCCGGGGTTTTAATCAAGCCCCGGATTTGTTTTTTCAATATCCACGCCTGTAGCCTGATCTTTTAGCAGGCTTCAATTACCTGATTCCAGTTCGGTTTTCAGACGTTCCAGTTCCATCAGCAGTGTGTCCACGTTGCGGCTGTCGTAATACCTGCCAAATAAGGCATTGGTGAAGGGCGGGGGAGTGGGGGAAAAGATCGCCTTGCCGATTATCTCGCTCATGGCCTTGCGCGGATGCTGTGAGTCCCAGAAATATTCCCTGTCGGAAGTGATCCCGTTAATGCCGCCGAAATACCAGACCCCGCTCTCTTCGGCCAGGAACTTTACGAATTCAATATAAAGCGGATAAGCATGAGATCTCATCAGCATGGCAAAATGGTCTTTATAAAGGGGGTTGATAAAGGCTGTGTAAGTGATGTCGTTTTCGCTGCATTGCCTGAGAATCGAACGGTAGGCCGTTTTTTTATAATCGGGGATGGTGATGGCGGAGTCGTTGTATATGGTTTGGTATGTTTCGAGCACGCTTTCCATTTGCTGGTCTATCCATGGCTCTCCAAGCCGGGCATAGTTCAGCTCACGCCAACGGTTTGTCCTCGATCCAAATTCATTGTAATGATATTTCACTTTTTTTCCTTCCGGGTCCCTGATGTTGGACAGAACACACCAGGCCGATTCCTTTACGGCCTGTATACTGGTATGCATTTTCAGGAATTCGGCCAGCTTTGGTTTGCTCCCGTCCACAAGCAGGGTGTCGAAGGTTGAACCATAGCGGGCTGTCCAGCTCAGCATGGCAATAAAGTCGATGCCGTAGCATACATATTCGATGTCATAGTTCCTGATACTGTATGCAAGCAGGTCGTTCATCTCATCCAGCGTACCACTGCTGAGCGAAAAGTTATAGTACCGGTGGTCGCGATACCGGCCGAAGGCTTCTTCGGGGGCGAGATACAATATCCTGGAATTGCCCAGGAAGATGGCATCGGGGCGGATGGCATCCGCATTGTATAGTTTAACGATACGGGTATGACGGATAAAACCCGGTTTATGCCTGTTGAAACCGGTATATCTCGAATGGAAATGAAAGCCAAAGGGGTCGATGATGTAATTGGCCAGGGCAACAAATACCATGGCCGAGAAGAACACGGAAAGAAACAGCCGGATAAATTTTTTGTCGCTCATGTCAAAAACCAAAATATATGAATTCACTGATACGGTGCATGTTCATGATCGAGTACAATGCAATGACGATCAAAATGGCCAGCCGCAAAAAGCCGGGTCTGAAATGTTCCTTTACGTAATTCGTGTTCCTGATGAAAAATATGATCAGGAATCCGGCCAGGATCCAAAGGTATGTTTCATAGGTTCCTCCTATTGAATCCATTGAACCGATGCTGCCTGTTCCGCTGAGCCCGGCCATACCCCTGAGCACTTTCAGGGCATCGCCCCAGCTGGTCGCCCTGAAAAACACCCAGGCCATATTCACGAAGTTAAAGGTGATGAACCAGGCAAGCGGCTTGTTCATCTTAATGCCTGTATGCCCCCACAGCCTGTGTATGATGGTGGCAAGCCCGTGCAGGAAGCCCCAGAACACGAAGGTCCATCCCGCTCCGTGCCAGATGCCCCCGATCAGGAAGGTCAGCATCAGGTTTCGCAGCAGCATGCCTTCACCCTGCCGGTTTCCACCCAGCGGGATATAGACATAATCGCGCAAAAACCGGCTGAGCGTCATGTGCCAGCGCCGCCAGAAATCCTGTATGTTCAGCGAAAGATACGGGGAGTTAAAGTTGAACGGCAGGTGGATGTTGAACATGAGTGCCAGGCCGATAGCCATGTCGGTGTAACCGCTGAAATCAAAATATAACTGGAAAGTATAGCAAAGAGAGGTAGCCCACGCTTCGGCCATGTTCAGCGAAACGGCGGTGTCGAAGCCGGCTGTGGCCCAAAGGGCGAAACTGTCGGCCAGGACAACCTTCTTGAAAAGCCCCGCGAAAAAGATGTAAAAACCTTTGGATATGTTGGCCGCTTTGATGATCCTGTTCCCGGCATCGGCAAACTGGGGCATCATTTCCGCATGATGCACGATGGGGCCGGCGATCAGTTGAGGGAAGAAGGTCACGAACATGGAATAATTGAGAAAATTCCTTTCCCTGACCTTCCCTTTGTAAGCATCGGCCAGAAAAGCGATCTGCTGGAAGGTGTAAAAACTTATTCCGATGGGCAAGGCCAGGTTTTGGTATTGAAAGGCAGTGCCAAACACTTCATTCAGGTTCCATAGTATAAAGTTGTAATACTTGAAATATCCCAGCAACAGGATGTTGACCGTAATGCCGCTGATGAGCCAGACCAGTCGGCCTGACTTGCTTTTAATGCTTTTTTCACTGCTGAACGGGATGCTGAAAAAATAATTGAAAAACAGTGAAAAGATGATCACGGGCAGGTAAACAGGGTCCCACCAGGCGTAAAAGAACAGGGAAGCCAGCACCAGCCATGACTTGGAAATTGCATCAACCGATGTCCGCCTCAGCAGGAAGTAGCCTGCAAAGGTCACGGGCAGAAATGCAAAAATGAATTCGTATGAGTTGAAAAGCACTGTGCCTGGCTTTAATAAATGCTTTTGAGGCGCAAATATAACAGCTTTTATTTGCGAAATATACGATTCGACAAGAAGTGCCCGGGATTTTTTTGTCTGTCAGGGAAATTTTAACTGTCGTGCTCAACTGACCGCAGAAAATGCCCGGTGAACGATCCTTCATGATTTATGATATCCACGGGCGTGCCTTCAAAAACGACCTGCCCGCCCTTTTCGCCTCCTTCGGGCCCCAGGTCGATGATCCGGTCGGCAGCCCTGATCACTTCCTGGTTGTGTTCTACCACTACCAGCGTATGCCCGTTGTCGAGCAGGGCGCTGAAAGCTTCCAGCAATTTGCGGATATCGTGGAAATGCAGGCCTGTTGTGGGTTCGTCAAATATGAAGAGGGTAGGGGTGTCGCTGCTCCCCATGGCCAGGAAATAGGCCAGCTTTATACGCTGTGCTTCGCCGCCGCTGAGGGTGCTCGACGATTGCCCCATGCGGAGATAGCCCAGCCCGACATCCTGCAATGGCTTCAGCCTGGCGATGATCTTCCTGACGGAAGGGTTTTCATTACCCGCTTCGCGAAAGAAATCAACGGCCTCGTCGATGGTGAGGTCAAGCACTTCGCTGATGTTTTTACCCTTAAAGGTGATCTCCAGCACTTCTTCCTTAAAACGTTTACCGCGACAATGGTCGCATTGCAGGTAAATATCGGCCATGAACTGCATTTCTATCTTAACAACCCCTTCCCCTTCACAGGATTCGCATCTTCCGCCCGGCACATTGAAAGAGAAATAACCCGGCTTGTAGTTCCTTAGCCTGGCGAGGGGCTGGTTGGAAAAAAGGCCCCTGATGTCGTCAAATGCCTTGATGTAGGTGGCCGGGTTCGATCGCGACGACCTTCCGATGGGGTTCTGGTCGACCAGTTCGACGGATCCGATGCTGCCGGTGTCGCCCGAAAGGTGCAGGTATTTGCCGGTCTTTCCGGCAAAACCGCCATGGAGCTTTCTCAGCGATGGGTACAGGATGTTGTTCACCAGCGATGACTTGCCTGAACCGCTTACGCCGGTCACTACGGTCAGTATGTTCAGCGGAAAGGCGACGTCAATGTTTTTCAGGTTGTTTTCCATGGCTCCGTGTACCCGGATGAACTCCTTCCATTTTCTTCTTTTCTCCGGCACGGGGATCTTCATTTCGCCACTCATGTATTTGGCTGTCAGGCTGTTCTTATCCTTTAGCAGTGCTTTAAGGTTGCCGCTGAAAACAAGTTCGCCGCCCCTGCTCCCGGCAAGCGGGCCGATGTCGATGATATGGTCGGCGGCCCGGATGATGTCACGGTCGTGTTCCACCACGATCACGGTATTGCCCAGGTCGCGGAGTTGCTCCAGCACACTTATCAGCCGGTGGGTGTCGCGCGGGTGCAGCCCGATGCTTGGCTCATCAAGGATGTACATGGATCCAACGAGGCTGCTGCCGAGCGATGTGGCCAGGTTTATCCTTTGCGATTCCCCGCCCGACAGGGTAGACGAAAGCCTGTTCAGGTTCAGGTAGCCCAACCCTACATCCAGCAGTACCTGCAGCCGCCGCGTGATCTCCGTGATCAGCCTGCTCCCGACCTTACGGTCGTGCTCGCTCAGCTCCAGTTTTTTGATACTTTCCAGAAGCTCCGTCACCGGCATGGAAACGGCGTCGCCAATGCTCATGCCGTCGACTTTCACATAATTGGCGTCTTTTCTCAGCCTGCTCCCCCTGCATTCGGGACACACGGTCTTGCCGCGGTAGCGCGATAACATGACACGGTATTGTATCTTGTAGGTTTGTTCCTCAACTTCGCGGAAGAACTGATCCAGCCCGCTGAAAAATTCGTTCCCGCTCCACAGCAGATCGTATTGTTCCCGGCTGAGGGCGTAAACGGGCTTGTGCACCGGAAAGTCGAAACGGTGGGCAACCCTGATGAGCGCATGTTTCCATTCGCTCATCTTTTCGCCTTTCCAGGGGGCGATGGCGTCTTCATAAACGCTGAGTGACTTATTGGGAATGACCAGGTCGGGGTCGATCCCGATGATGCTTCCGAATCCCTCACAGGTTTTACATGCCCCGTAAGGGTTGTTGAAGGCGAACAGGTTTTCGGAAGGCTTTTCGAAACGCATGCCGTCCAGCTCAAAGCGGTTGGAAAAGTAGTGGGTCTTTGTTTTCTCCCCCCTGCTTTCGATGATGCATACCCCGTTCCCCTCGAAAAAGGCGGTTTCTACCGAGTCGGCTATGCGGGAAGCTAGTTCGGTCGATGCGGGATCGATCAGTATCCTGTCAATCAGAATATTCAGATCCTTTTCGGCATCCTTTGGCCTGTCCTCTTCCAGAAAAGCGGCTATTCCTGTCATCGCTTCCCCGTTCACCAGCCTGCTGAATCCCTGCTGCATGAGCACATGCAATTGCTGTGCAAGATCCCTGCCTGATTTCAGCAGGAGCGGGGTCATCATCCTGATCTCCGTTCCCGCTTCCAGCGACAGCACAAACTCAGTCACGTCATCCACGCTGTGGCGGGTAACCTGCCTGCCTGAAACAGGCGAATAGGTCTTCCCGATCCGGGCAAACAACAACTTCAGGTATTCATAAATTTCCGTCGAGGTGCCTACCGTCGAACGCGGATTACGCGTGTTCACCCGCTGTTCGATGGCAATGGCTGGGGATACACCGCTGATCAGGTCCACTTCGGGCTTGCTCATACGCCCCAGGAACTGACGGGCATAGGCGCTCAGACTCTCCACATAACGGCGCTGACCGTCGGCATAGAGGGTGTCAAAGGCCAGCGAAGACTTGCCGGAACCCGATAAGCCCGTGATCACCACCAGCCTGTTGCGGGGGATGGTCACGTCAATGTTGCGCAGGTTGTGTACCCTGGCTCCCTTGATATAAATAAAGTCTTTCGGGTCAGGAATTTTCATTATTGTATAACCGCCGGCTTGATCACGGGGATCGCAAAAATATTTAAAAAATTTGCAATTATCGTTTAATTGATTATATTTGCATGGTATTTGTAACCCTAACAGGGATATTAAGTATAAATTATCAGGCGGAAAAAACCGCCTGATCCAAAACTGAGGAGGAAGACTATCGAATAAATATTTACCCTTTTTACTAAACCATACTAAAAAGGGAGGCCTATGAAAGCCTGTAAAATTAGCGACAGTAAGCTAATTGCTGAATATTTAAGTGGTAACCAGGATAGTCTGGAAAAACTCATCTGCCGCCACAAGAACAGAGTATTTGCATACATCCTTATGGTTGTTAAGGATAAGCAATTAGCCGACGACATCTTTCAGGACACATTCATCAAAGTGATCAACACCATCCAGTCGGGATCCTACAAGGAGGAAGGGAAATTCATACAGTGGGTCATGAGGATCGCACATAACCTCATCATCGACTACTTCCGGAAATCAAAAAGGATGCCGCTGGTCGACAATGACAATTCCGAATTCGATATTTTTGATACCATCCAGCTTACCGATCCATCCGTTGAGGAGCAGATGATCATCGACCAGATACACCAGGATGTCCGCGATCTGATCGATCTGCTTCCGCAGGAACAGAAAGAAGTGCTCTTCATGCGGCATTATTCGGAGATGAGCTTCAAGGATATCGCCGATCAGACCAATGTCAGTATTAACACGGCCCTGGGGCGGATGCGGTATGCACTGATCAACCTTCGGAAACTTGTCAGGGAAAAGGATATCATCCTCACCCGCTGATTTTTTTTCCCGCCGGCATACTAAAGCCATTTCGGCTTCCGTTATCAAGTTGTTAAAACGATTTAATAACTAACGGAGGCGAGATGCAAAAAACTTTTACCCCAAAGAACCATACTGACACAAGTAAACTGAAAGCAGCGCTGAAAGCTGGGCCCGACAGGCAAACGCTCCGCAATATCATGGCTTACGCCAGGGCACTCAGCGTGGTGCACACAAAAATGACCGGACAGGTCAACCTCTTGATGAACTGATACAAACCCCGTGAAAAGCGGGGTTTTTGCTTTCTGTTTTCCATCCGCCCATCCCGTGGCTATGCCTCCTCCGGGCATGCTTATTTTGTTAATTTTGCTTCCTGATGACAAAAAAGGAAAAATACCGCAGGTTCATCGAATACTTCATGGCCGCCATGCCCGATGCTGGCACGGAACTTGAATATCGGGACCCCTATGAACTGCTGGTTGCGGTGATCCTTTCGGCCCAGTGTACCGACAAACGCGTAAATATCATCACCCCAGGGTTTTTCAGGCAATTTCCCCGGGCCGAAGACCTGGCAGCTGCCACAGATGATGAAGTGTACGACCTCATTAAAAGTTGTTCCTATCCGAACAACAAAACGCGCAATCTTATCGGCATGGCCAGGACCCTTGTCTCGGATTTTAACGGCCTGGTGCCCGCTGATGTGGATGATTTGCAGAAATTGCCCGGCGTGGGCCGGAAAACGGCCAATGTCATTGCCTCGGTGGTTTACCGCAAACCAGCCATGGCCGTCGATACGCATGTTTTCAGGGTCTCGGCCAGGATTGGCCTGACGGTCAATGCCAAAACACCCCTGGCAGCGGAGCGGCAACTCGTCAGCCATATTCCCGAAGATCTCATTCACCGTGCGCATCACTGGCTGATCCTGCATGGTCGTTATACCTGTACGGCCCGCAAACCGCGCTGTGAACAATGCGGTTTGACTGATATCTGCAATTTTTTTCGAAAAAAAGTCAGGTAAAAAGTGCGACTTTTGTTGAAAACTCGTATTAATATAATGGGGATGTCCACATCCAAAAACATTAAATTTGCATGACTCCCCTTAAAAATATAACCATATGCAGAAACTGAAAGAAGGCGACCGGGCTCCCGGATTTTCCGCCAACGATCAATACGGCAGGCCTGTAAGACTGGAAGATTACAGGGGGAAGAAGGTGGTGCTGTATTTTTATCCGAAGGACAATACGCCGGGCTGTACGGCCGAAGCCTGCAGCCTGCGCGACCATCACGACGTTTTCCTCGAAAATGGCTATGCCGTGATCGGGGTGAGTGCCGATGATGCCGCCTCACATGTGAAATTTACGGAGAAGCACGGGCTTCCGTTCCCGCTGATCCCCGATACCGGCCGGGAGATCATCAAAGCCTACGGGGTATGGGGGCCGAAAAAGTTCATGGGCCGTGAATTCGAAGGCATCATCCGTACCACCTTCGTGATCGGTGAAGACGGCCGCATCGAAAAGATCTTTACGAAGGTTAAAACTACTGAACACGGTGAACAGATCCTCGGAGCGGAAAAATAATCAGATTATCAACCAGCAAACCATTCATAACATGAGTACCGAAAAAGATAACGATAAGATCAGGCAGGAAAAGATGAAAGCCCTTGAACTCACACTGGGGAACATCGAAAAGAATTTTGGCAAGGGAACCATCATGAAGCTGGGCGATGCAGCCGTCGAAAACGTTGATTCCATTTCAACGGGCTCCATCAGCCTCGACCATGCGCTGGGCGTGGGCGGACTTCCACGCGGAAGGGTCATCGAGATCTATGGCCCCGAATCATCGGGTAAAACCACCCTTGCCCTGCATGCCATTGCCATGGCGCAACGCGGCGGGGGAATCGCCGCCTTCATTGATGCAGAACATGCCTTCGACAGGACATATGCACAGAAACTGGGTATCGATATCGAAAACCTGCTGATCTCACAACCCGACAATGGCGAACAGGCCCTCGAGATTGTCGAGAACCTGATCCGATCGGGTGCCATCGACATCATCGTGATCGACTCCGTGGCGGCTCTTACACCCAGAAGCGAGATCGAAGGGGAAATGGGCGATTCCAAGATGGGCCTGCAGGCACGCCTGATGTCGCAGGCATTGCGAAAACTCACCTCCACCATCAGCAAAACAAATACCTGCTGCGTGTTTATTAACCAGCTCAGGGAAAAGATCGGCGTCGTGTTCGGCAACCCTGAAACCACTACCGGAGGCAATGCACTGAAATTCTATTCTTCTGTACGTATCGATATCAGAAAAATGAACCAGATCAAGGAGGGCGAAAACATTACCGGAAACAGGGCCCGCGTGAAGATCGTCAAGAATAAGGTCGCCCCGCCCTTCCGGAAAGCCGAATTCGATATCATCTACGGAGAGGGAATTTCAAAATACGGCGAGATCATCGACCTTGGCGTCGACATGGATATTCTTAAAAAAAGCGGGTCGTGGTTCAGCTATGGCGATACCAAACTCGGCCAGGGGCGTGATGCCGTGAAAAGCCTGCTGATCGATAACCCGGAACTGGCCGAAGAACTTGAAGCAAAGATCCGGGAAGGACTGAAGAATCCAGCCTGAGCAGCTGATAAAACAGCTCCGGGCCGGTAAAAACCCATCTTGCGGTGTGCCCGGGCAAATTGACAATTACTGTCTGGAGCCCACCGGTTGAAGATGTGGTTATTTTCAACCACCGTAGAATAAAAATAATGAAGACATGAAAAATATTATACTGGGATTTTTGCTCCTGGCCACGATGGCCATGTTTTCCTGCCAGAGAAAAAGCGGTGAAAAGGCCACTGATACGCCTGTAGCCGATACCGCCGTGTTAACCATAGGAACGATCACCCGGCAGATCATGCAGGATTCATCCAATGCCGGCTTATTCCGCGACCGCGCCATGCTCTATCTCGCTGAGAAGGATCCGAACAAAGCCCTGCGCGACATGAATGCGGCCATCGCGCTCAAGCCCGGGAATTCACGCTATATGCTCGACCTTGCCGATATTTTCTTGAGCATGGGGCTGATCGATAATACCATGGAATCGCTCAACAAGGCACTTTCACTGGATCCGGAAAACACGGAAACACTGCTGAAGCTTGCCGAGATCAACCTGATCCTGCAGCAGTACAAGGCTGCCGTTGAATATTCAGACAAGGCCATTGAATTGGAAAAATCAAATCCACTTCCTTATTTTATCAAGGCTTATACCTTTGCCGAAACCGGCGATACCCTGCGGGCCATCAAGACATATCTCGAAACGGTGAGTGTCGACCAGGATTATTATGATGCCTATATACAATTGGGCCTGATATACAGCAAAGCTAAAAACCGGCTGGCCATCGATTACCTCAATAACGCACTCAATATCCGGCCGGAGAGCACCGAAGCCCTCTATGCCCTGGCCCTTGCATACCAGCAGCAGGAGCAGGCCGAAAATGCCATCCAGACTTATAACCGCCTGATAATCATTAATCCGCAGCATGTTTATGCCCATTATAACCTCGGATATGTGCACCTTGTATTTCTGGATGATTACGAACAGGCCATCACTTATTTTGACAAAGTCCTGGAACTGGATCCGGGTTATTATGATGCACTGTATAACAAAGCCTACTGTTATGAGTTGCTGGGCGACCCGGTAACAGCATGGGATCTTTACAAGCAGGTGCTGGAAATTGCCGTAAACCACGAAAAGGCAATTGACGGACTGAACAGGCTTGAAGGCCGTTAGTGACATTCCCGCAGCCGGCTGTGGCAGGCAGAGATCAATTGTTGAATAGTTTTTCCTTTCAGGGGATTCCGCTTATGCATCAAGCCATTTTATCCGGCATAATGTATCAGAAACCCAGCAGCATGCCTCCCTGATAAATAAGGAATGACATCAGCCAGGCGAGCGCCGTGGTATATCCTGCCACGAAGAGTGCCCATTTCCATCGCCCCGATTCCTTTTTCACTGCCGCGATCACGGCCACACAGGGGAAATAGATCAGCACAAAGATCAAAAAGGAGAATGAAGCCAGGGGAGAGAAGACTTTTTCGCCTTCTTTACTGCCTGTTTCATATTGCTGTTGCTGTATCCGGCTCACCAGGTCGCCGGTTTCATCTGTATTTCCCGATCCGTACAGCACCCCCATGGTACTTACGATGACTTCTTTGGCCGCGGCGCCCGCCACCAGGCTTACGCTCATTTTCCAGTCGAAGCCAAGGGGGCGCATCACGGGCTCGATGAAGCGGCCGATCTGTCCGATAAAACTCAATTCCTGGTGTCTGGCGTCTTTCTGGTTTTTTATTTCGGCGATGGAAGCGGCCTTTTGATGCCGGAGTGAAGCAAACAGGCTTGTATCCTGCCTTGCCTGGGCGATTTGCCGGTCGTACGAATCTGTTACCTGCCGGATCTGCTCATCGTAAACGCGGAGTTTTTCAGTATTTCCGGGGAAATATCCGAGTATCCATATAATGAGGGAGGCCAGCAGGATGATGCCTCCCATCTTTTTTATGTATTGCGCCCCTTTATACCAGGTGTGCCTGAGCGTATTTCGCAGGGTCGGTATCCTGTACGGGGGGAGTTCCATCACAAAAGGCGATTCGGAGGCGCGAAAGAGGGTCTTTTTCAGGATCAGCGCGATGACGGCGGCCAGAAGGATCCCGAACAGATAGAGCGAAAAGAGGATGGTTCCCTGGTAATTCGTGAAAAACGCGCTGATGATCAGCACATATACGGGGTAGCGTGCACTGCACGACATCAGCGGGGTGATGAACATGGTAACCATGCGGTCGCTCCTGCTTTCGATGGTACGCGTAGCCATGATGGCGGGCACATTGCATCCGAAACCCATCAGCAGGGGGATGAAGGATTTACCGTGGAGGCCGACCCTGTGCATGATCCTGTCGACAATGAAAGCAATGCGGGCCATATAGCCCGTATCTTCCATCAGGCTGATAAAGAAGAAAAGGATAAGGATGTTGGGAAGGAAGATGAGCACCCCGCCCACACCGCCGATGATCCCGTTCACGAGCAGGTCGCGAAAAATGCTTTCGGGCATGATGGCCTGAAGTTTCCCTCCCATGAATTCCATCAGCATTCCGATCCATTCCATGGGGTAGGACCCAACGAGAAAAGTGGCTTCGAACATGAACCACATCAGCAGGAAGAAGATCGGGTAGCTCAGGTAACGGCTGGTAAGGTAGCGGTCGAGGAAACGCGACCTTTTCCCTTTTTCCTTTTTTCCCGGCTTGAAGGTTTCTATCAGCGCTCCGCTGATAAAGCCGTAGCGTGCATCGGTGATGAGGGTTTCGGTGTCGTCACGGTGCAGTTTTTCAAGTTTGGCGATCTCCTCGTCGACCTTTTTCCTGATGCTGCCAAAATTCGGGTTGCCGGCCAGTACATTCGTTACCGTCTCATCTTTTTCAAGCAGCTTCAGGGCATAGTACCTGGGTGCTGCCGGGTCGGCAAGGCCGTTCCCTTCCTTAATGGCTTTTTGAAGTTTTTGGATGGCTTCTTCCAGGTCCTGACCATAATTGATGTGGATGTGCTTTACAAGCGGATCCCGGTCTTCATAAACATCGATCACCTTGCGGAAAAGTTCGTTAATGCCCTTTTTCCGTGTACTGATAGTAGGAACGATGGGAATGCCGATTAGTTTTTGCAGCGACAAATAGTCAAAGCGGTCGCCTTTGGCAAGCAGTTCGTCATACATGTTCAGGGCGATCACGATCCTGATGTCCATGTCGATCAGCTGGGTGGTGAGGTAGAGGTTCCTTTCGAGGTTGGATGCATCGATAACGTTGATGACGATATCGGGCATTTTCTCGCGTATGTGTTCCCGAACAAAGAGTTCTTCCGGCGTGTAATGCGTGAGCGAATAGGTGCCCGGCAGGTCGGTCAGGTTAAAAATGTATGAATCAAGCGTAAAACGGGCCTGCTTGGAATCAACGGTCACCCCGCCGTAATTGCCTGTCATTTGCCTTGAGCGGGAGGCAAGGTTGAAAAGGGTGGTCTTTCCAGAATTCGGGTTGCCGACCAGGGCCACATCAATCATCCTGCTTTTCTCAGAGGCGATGCGGTGCAGGGGCTCGGCTGCGAGAACCCCTTCATAAGCTCCGGTCAGGGAACCAGGGGCCACTTCCTCGGGTGTGACCACCTCGATGAGCGCGGCTTCTTTCCTTCGCAGGCTGACTTCGTAGCCCATGATCCGGTAGTCGACGGGATCTCTGAGCGGGGCTGAACGGATCACTGCGACTTCCTTGCCTTTGATGAACCCCATCTCCATGATGCGTTTCCTGAAAGCGCCGCGGCCCCTCACCTTGGTGATGATGCCTTTCTGTCCGGTCTCCAGGTCGCGCAAAGTAGTCACTGCTTGTTAATTTAGATTAAATAAAAGCAGGCAAAGATATTCATTAAGATGGATACCAGGATATAAAAGCATTCTAAACTTCATCTAAATAAGAAGTGAAAACCGTGAATTCCTATTCGTCCTGTATGTTAAGGCTTATGAAATCGCTGTCGAGATGGTGCCGGTATAAAAGGTGGTGGATGTTCTTCTGAATACGGATGATCTTGTAACCCCAGTTGGTATAGAATAGCTGCCTGCATTCCGAAATGGCGCTGAGGATGGCCGAATGGGTGCGCTTGTTATACAGCAGCACGAAGTCCTTCAAATCCTGGTAGATGTCGCTGAGGTCCTCGGCCATGCTGCCCTTCACAACATCTTCACCATTGAAGGTCTTTTCGTCAATATACCAGTATTCATCATCTTTCCCGAATACATTGCGAAGCCCGTTGAAGATGTTTTCCCAGGTCTCGATGGTTACAAAACGCTTTGCTATTTCCGGTTCTCCGGCATCCACGTTTGGAATGAGCGTTCCTTTCAGGTAGAGAAGGGGGGAGATTTTATGGAGATAGTCGAAGATCTCTTCCTTGCCGTATTCGTGCGCCTTTTCGATGAAAAGGCAATATTCATTTGCAACGGTCAGCAGATCAATAACATGATCTTGCGGGCCTGATGTTTTGTTTTTCTGGTCCATGTCTGGCGGATTATTGTTATGAAGTAACAGAACCCCGGAAATATGTTGTTCATGTATGCAAATTTTGCAATAATATTTTGATTTCAACCATCGTTTTATTATTTTTATGAAAATCCCAAATCGACATGAATTTCCCCGACCTTAAAAAAGACCTGTTTCAGTCGTGCCTTGCGGAAATTGACCAGAAGGCTGATACGCTCCGGAATGCGATGGATGAAGCACAGCAGAGTGCAAACGACTACGGCCCGCCCAAGGACCGCTATGATTCCTACAGGACGCAGTTGCTCAGGAAGCGTGACCTTTTTGGCCAGCAATTGCAAAAGATCATGGAGCAGCGCAATCTCCTTGAAAAGACCGATCCTGAAAAAGCAAGTGAAAGGGTTGAATTTGGTGCGCTGGTCATTACCGATGCGCAAAAAATATTTGTTTCGGTGGGGCTGGGGCGTCATTTTTGCAATGACATGGAATTTTTCGTGATTTCCCCGGCTGTTCCATTCTACAAGGCCATGGAAGGGAAAAGGGCAGGAGATGTATTTGATTTTCGCGGGGAGCGGATAAGGATACTGCAAATCCTTTAAGATCAATGGTAATAGATGATGTGCGGCGGGTCGGGCAGGAAATACCTGAACCTGGGGCTGATGGCGCCCCCTGTATCGAAACGCCACGACTGCTGGTCTGCAGGCGTATTCGGATAAAAGGACAGCCTGATCTCCAATGCGTTGAAAACGAGGTTCTCGTTGCGTATCCGCACCCCTATGCCAAAACCGGAATAGATATTACTGCCAATGATGGCTTCCATGTCCTGCATGAGAGAACCTACCGAAGCATAAGCAAAGAAGGCGAAGCGAAAGCCAAACAGCATCCAGGGTGAAAAGACCACCGGCTGGAACTGCAGGCTGAACCGCCGGCTGCCGCTGATCGCGCTGCTGCTGAATCCGTATATTGCATTGTTGTTCTGAAATCGAAGGTAGTCGTCGAAGCGCCGGTTAACCCCCTGGGTATAATAGAGGGAACTGAATATCCTGATGCGGTTGTTTCTGACCCTTAAGAGGTTTGTGCTGTGATTCAGGCTTATGTCCATCACACCGTCTTCAAAGGTCTTTTCACGATAATAACCGCCGTAATCAATGCCAATGAAGATCCAGCCGGCATCTTTAAAGTTGTTTGCGGCGGAAAAAGAAAACCCTGAATAAAAACGGTTATACTTTTCACCCACTTCCAGTCCCCCCAGTAAATTGAACATGAACCCGTATGGTACGTTTTCGGTCCTGCCGTATTCGAAAAAGAAGCGTGAGTTATATGTATTATTCCTTGAAAGGCTGAGGCTTCCAAGGAATAGTGTTGTGTTTCTGAATTCTTCCGGACTGCCGTCGGGGCCGGAAGGGCGCTCCAGGTAATGCCGGTTCGAAAGAGTCAGCCCCGGGCTGAGGAAAACGCTGGCTGCATCGGCCCTTTGGCTGCCCGAAAGCGCGAAGGAATGGCCGATATAGGCGTTTTGCATTTCCATGTCAAGCTGCTGTGTTATCAGCAGCGAATCCTCGTTCAGAGAATTCATGGTCCAGACATATCTCCTGTAGCGCATACCCATGCTGGTGTTGATGGAAGGAGGGAGGGCCCGCTTGTCGAAACCAAGCGTATACTGGTGCTGGTCGTCGATAAATTCATAACCCATGTCGCCGCTGAAAAAGGATCCGTTGATATTCTGTATCCTGTAAACGCCTTTGTCGAAATGCGCAATGGGGGCGCGGTCGGTTTCCACCGACATCTCCCCTTCGATACGGTGACCGAGGCCCCCGAGGTTTTCCTCCCAGACGCGCACCGACATGGACTGTGCATCCTTGATCACCGGAACCAGGGCAAGGGAGAATTTGTCCTTGGCTATGACAAGAATGTCGGCCGAATCACTTTCACCGACAGGCAGCACGACGAATTTAACATCATCAATGTACGGAAGTTCCCTGATAACCAGTTCGTTGTTTGCAAGCGCAACGGGGTCGACCAGTTCCCCTTCGCTGATCAGAAGGTTGCTGCGCAGCACGTACGAACGGGTATTTACATGAACGGTATTTCCCAGCCTGCCGGGCCAGGTATATGGCCGGCCGGTAGTGTCGTCAACCGTCGGCCCAAAGGGTTCCAGCGTTTTCAATATAATATTGCGGATTATCATACCTTCAAACTCCATAAAAGGGGAGGTACTGGCGGTTGCCCGGCCCTTCCTTTCCTTCAATTGTGAAACCGGATCCACAAAGGCCATGTTGTGAAGGGAACGGAACAGCCGGTTTTTGGTGCTTCTCCTGTAAATATTCCTGTACATGTCGGCCTGGTCGACAGGGGGAACCCTGGTGATCATGTAATCCGTCATTTCGGGGATGAGTAAAACCGTATCCTTTTCAAGATAGATGCTGGTATCTGCCGTAATGAAAAAGCGATCCGATTTGATCTTTAACCGGATCATGTTTTCGGAGCCGACAACTTCCTGCCCGGATACAAAAACAGGGGAGGTGACCATCATCACCACCCCGAAAAACAACACCGGGAAAAAAATATCGATCCCCTTTCGCATATCCCAAATATAAACAAACAAAACAGAATATCAATAAAAACCCTTAGCTGTACAAATACCTGCTAATGGTTTTCGCCAAACGGCAACAAAAGAAAAAATAACAAAAATACCAGCGAAACCCCGGGTGTCAATGTAATTTACAAATGTAATTACAAATGTAAACAGTTATAACACTAAAATCTAATATACAATAAGTTAACTAAGAATCATAAGTTTACAAATGTTAACATTATTTATTCGTTTTAACAGATGTTTTTGGAATCCCAATAAACCGGTGTAAAAAATCATTAAATAAACTTTTATTCAGTTAGTTAATCGCTTTAAATAAAGTAATGATTTAAATAAAGCGAATTATATACGAATATAAAAAATATTAAACTATAGTCCTGTTAAGCAGCTAATTAAAAATCATCATTCTAAAATCTTTATTGTTTACAGATGTAACAAAAATTTGTACTTGACAAGGTCGGATTAATTTTATACATTTGTAAACAAAACAGGGTGGGGATATATCATTGTAAATGCTTGACAGGGTATCGGAAATATTGAAATTTAAAAAGATCAGCGCCTCGCAGTTTGCCGATGAGATCGGTGTGCAGCGTTCAAGTGTATCCCATGTTTTATCGGGCCGCAACAAACCCGGTCTTGATTTTTTGAAAAAGATCCTTACCTCCTACCCCGAGATTGATCCGGGCTGGTTACTGACCGGGAAAGGTGATATGCTGGTTAAAAGTGAGGAGAATTCCGGGAGGACCGGAAGCAGCGGAAAGACATACCAGACAAGTATAGATATGGATGATGATGCAGTATCGGTGAAAAGCAGGGAAAAATCGCCCCGGGGAAAGACAGAAAAGCTTCCGCAAAGGCAGATGAAGGCTTCAGGCGACGCTTCCGGCATAGAAAGGATCGTCATTTTCTATGAAGATGGTACTTTTAGCGGATACCGGCCGGCCGGAAATGATTAGTGGCGTTCGGTCGCGGAAAAGAAAAAGTTGCTTTCTATCACTGCATTCTCGTCGCTGTCGCTGCCATGAACCGCATTTTCCTGTAATGAGGTCCCGTAAAGCTTCCTGATGGTCCCCCCGGCTGCATCGGCAGGGTTGGTGGCTCCGATGAAGCTGCGCCAGGCCTCAACGGCGTTTTCCTTTTCGAGGATTGCGGCCACGATGGGCCCCGACGACATAAATTCTGTCAGGTCCGCATAAAAGGGACGCTCCTTGTGCACCGCGTAAAATGCCCTGGCCTGGCCGGGTGTCAGCCGGGTTAGTTTCATGGCCCTGATGCTGAACCCGCCTTCGGCGATCTTTGCCATGATGGGGCCGATAAACCCCTTGCGTACGGCTGTGGGCTTGATCATCATTAATGTTATGCTTCCTTTCATCTGTTTCAAACGATTAAATAAACATTACTCTTGCGCGGCAAAAATAACAATAACTGCCGATCCCTGCCCGCCGGCGTCCATCTTTTGATTAAATTTGCCTTCCTGTTCGTATTAACCAAAATGTTATCAATTGGATATCAATAAAATAGCTGAATTCAAAACATTGGTTTCCGGCTCAGGTCCGGTACTGATCACCACCCATACCAATCCCGACGGCGATGCCATCGGTTCTTCACTGGCCCTTTTTCATTACTTCAACGGAAAAGGAACGGAAGTGCATGTGATCGTGCCAAATAAATATCCCGGCTTTTTGTCGTGGATGCCCGGATCGGATCAGATCACCGTTTTTGAGGAAAACGCGAAAACGGCCGGGAGGCTGTTTCAGCGCGCCCGCCTCATCTTTGCCCTCGACTACAACAGTCCGAAAAGATCGGGCAGCCTGCAGGAAGCCATGGGCAACAGCGATGCCGTAAAAGCGATGGTCGATCATCATCCCGAACCCGATGCCGAAGGTTTTGACCATGTATTCTCCACCGTATCGACTTCCTCCACTGCAGAACTCCTGTACACCCTGATCATGGGCGCGGATCCTGCATTTCAGCTCAGCATGGACATGGCGGCCTGCCTGTTCGTCGGCATTATGACGGATACCGGCTCATTCAGCTTTGCCTGTAATCATCCCGATACATTCAGGGTTACTGCCGCCCTGCTCGAGACCGGCATCAATGCCGAACGCATTCACCGGCAGGTGTATGATACCTTCTCCGAAAACCGGCTCAGGCTGCTTGGCTATTCCCTCAGCCGGAAACTTACGGTCATGGATGAACTGGCAACGGCTTTCATCGTTCTTTCGAAGGATGACCTTGCCAGTTATGATTACCAGATCGGCGATACGGAGGGACTGGTTAACTACGCCCTTGCCATCAAAGGGATCGTTATGGGTGTATTGCTGACCGAGAAAAACGGCCGGATACGCTTGTCGTTCAGGTCGAAAGGAAGTTTTTCGGTGGATGAATTTGCCAGGAAACACTTTGCGGGAGGCGGTCATAAAAATGCCGCCGGGGGCGATTCATACGATACGCTGGAAAATACCGTTATCAAACTTAAAAGCCTGATAGCAACGAATAAAGATGCGCTGTTGAAGGCAAAGGACGAGCATTGCTGAACCCATGAAGACATTCTTTTCGAGATGCCTTGTTTTCTTTATCCTGCTTATTGTCGTGGCGGGTTGCAGGCAGGAAACGCCACCGGCCAGACAGATCGACCGCGGCAAAGTTGAAAAGGACATGCTTGAAGCGAATCGGAGGGCCGTAAGGACCGAAACACAGCATATCGAAGACTTCCTGCGCCGGTATCGATGGGATATGACTGAAAGCGGGAGCGGATTGCGGTATATGATCGTAGAGGAAGGCAACGGACCCCGCGTACGGGTGGATCATACAGCCGTGATCGAATATGGCGTATATCTGATCACGGGCGACCTGATATACTCTTCCGATGAATATGGTTTGCTGACATTCACGGTAGGAAGGGGAGAGGTGATCAGCGGACTGGAAGAAGGCATTTTATTGATGAAAGTTGGCGATCGTGCAAAATTTATCATACCTTCGCACCTTGCTTACGGGCTCATCGGCGATGACCGTAAAATACCGGGGAAATCAACCCTGATATATGATGTCAAATTACTGGAGTTAAAATAATCTGAAACTTAAACCACAATGAAAAAATTCAGGAAAATTGCGGTGATCATCCTGTCCGCATTCATGATCACGTCCTGCGGTGATGGCTACAAAACCACCGATACAGGGCTAAAATACGTATTTCACGAGCAGAACGAGGGCGACAAGCCGGTGCCTGGCGACTTCATCACCATCGACATGTTCTACGGTACCGACGATACCGTGCTCTTCGACAGCAAGAACATTCCCGAGCCCCTGACATTTCCGCTCGACTCACCCATGTTTGCCGGTGATCTGTTTGAGGGGATCATGATGATGAGCAGGGGCGACAGCGCATCATTCCAAATCAGTGCCGATTCATTCTTCCTGGTGCTGGCCCGTGCGCCGTCTCTTCCGCCTTTTATCAAGGAAGGCAGTGCACTCACTTTTGAGATCAGGCTGCACGATTTTATGTCGCAGGAAGAAAAACAGATAAAGGACGCTGCTTCTCTTGAAGAGAGAAAGATTGAAGCCGAAGCCGAACTGGCTGAATACCTGGCTGAGAATAATATCACCACCACACCCCTCGAATCGGGTCTGATCTTTATAGAAGAGAAGAAAGGCAGTGGCGCCAGGCCGCGCGACGGTGAAATGGTCAAGGTGAACCTTACGGTCAGCTTGCCCGACGGCACCCTCATATTTTCAAGCGAAGACAGGGGAGAGCCTTTTGAATACCAGTTTGGTCAGAACTTCGATACCAAAGGCCTTGAAGAAGGTGTAGGCATGCTGCGCAAGGGCGGAAAGGCCAGGCTGATCGTGCCCCAGCAGATCGCCTATGGCGCCGAATCAAGGGGCCAGCTCATCCCGCCTTATTCCACCATCATCTACGATGTGGAATTGCTCGGGATGCGGTCAAAGGAAGCCTACGACCGGGAGATCTCCCAACAGCAGGCACAACGGCAGGCAAAGGAAGACGCCAGGAGGCAGGGTGAAAAAGGCGACCGCGATAAATACCTGCGCGAAAACAATATTACCGCCACTCCTACGGCATCGGGCCTCTATTATATTGAAACCCTCAAAGGCGAAGGCGCACAACCTGCCCCCGGCAATACCGTGCATGTTCATTATACCGGCCGGCTTCTTGACGGAACGGTATTTGACTCTTCGGTAGAGCGTGGGGAGCCGTTTTCCTTCAGGCTTGGTGTAGGGCAGGTGATCAAGGGATGGGATGAAGGCATTGCCATGATGAATGAAGGCGGCAAGGCCATCCTGATCATTCCTTCTGAACTGGGTTACGGCCCGCGCGACAGCGGTAGCATCCCGCCTTATTCCACACTGGTTTTTGATGTGGAACTTGTAGGGGTCGAAGAAGCACAATAGGTTATAGACAATGAGTTTATATGCCCCGTTCCGGCAGGAGCGGGGCTTTTTTTATCCTGGTATTCACCCCCTCTTTACGATAAACCAGGGATTGAGCAGGTTTTGTTTGTTGCAGGAGAGCCGCCTGCCGCTGCGCGCGTGTATCACCCTGGCGCCAGAGGCTTCCGCAATGGCTTGTCCGGCCGCAGTATCCCATTCCATGGTCGGTGCAAAGCGGGGGTACACATCTGCCATTCCTTCGGCCACCATACATATTTTGAGGGAACTGCCCCGGCTGATAAAATCAAGCCCGCCATGCCTTTTTTGTAATTCGCCGATGTAATGTCCGGTTTCGGGCGACATATGCGAGCGGCTGCATACCACGGTATACTGTGCCGGTTTTTCAACCGAAGGAAGCCGGCTGCCAAGTTTCAGGAGTTCATCCAGGCCGCCGCCATCATCCATGATCGCAGAAACACCTTTCACTTTCCAGGCTCCTGCGTCTTCCAGATTGAAGTACAGCTCATCCGGCACGGGTACATAGATGATACCTTCGAGCGGGTACTTATTCACGATCCGGGCGATATTCACCGTAAATTCCCCGTTACGCTTCACGAATTCCTTTGTGCCGTCGAGCGGGTCGACCAGCCAGAACTCTTTCCATTCCTTCCTGACAGCCCGGCTGATGCCTTTTCCTTCTTCGCTGAGTATGGGGAGGCCGGTCTTTTCCAGGGCAGTGTATACGATTTTATGCGATTCCATGTCGGCCAGTGTCAGCGGGCTGCTGTCCTTTTTATGGCTTACGCTGAAGTCGGTCTCATAAACCTTCATAATGGCCCTGCCGGCGTCGATGGCGGCCCGTATGGCCGCAAGCATCAGGGCATGCCGTTCATTCATGCTTTTCATGATCTCTTTCATTGTTCTTTTTTCTCTTCAAGGATTTCCTGCATGGCCATCATTTCGTCCCTCAGCCTGGCGGCCTCCACAAAATCCAGTTCCTTCACCGCCTTTTCGATCTCTTTTCTGGTTTTGGCGATGGCCTTTTCGAGCTGTTGCCGGTCCATGTACCTGATCACGGGGTCGGCAGCGATATCTATGGATTCTTTTTCGATGTAGGCATTCTGTTCGCGATGGGCGACATCGGCAACCGCCGTCTGCTTCATGATCGCCTGCACCGACCTCCTGATCGTGCTGGGCGTGATGCCGTGTTCCTGGTTGTATTTCATTTGCTTTTCGCGCCTGCGTGAAGTTTCATCCATGGTTTTCTTCATCGAATCGGTGATCCTGTCGGCATACATGATCACCTTGCTGTCGAGGTTGCGTGCCGCGCGCCCGGCTGTTTGCGTCAGCGACCTGGCCGACCTGAGGAAGCCTTCCTTATCGGCATCCAGTATGGCCACCAGCGACACTTCGGGCAGGTCGAGGCCTTCACGCAGCAGGTTGACGCCGATCAGCACGTCAAATTCGCCCAGACGCAGTCCCCGCATGATCTCGACCCTGTCAAGGGTGTCTACCTCCGAATGGATATACCTGCATTTCACGTTCAGGTTCATGAGGTATTTAGTCAGCTCTTCAGCCATCCTTTTGGTCAGGGTGGTTACGAGCACACGGTCGCCCCTGGTAATGACCCTGTCGATTTCGCCCAGCAGGTCGTCGATCTGGTTGGTGCTTGGCCTTACCTCTATCTCAGGGTCGGGAAGGCCCGTGGGCCTGATGAGCTGTTCCACCACGATGCCCTCGGCACGCTGCAGCTCGTAGTCGGCCGGGGTGGCGCTCACATAGATGACCTGGTCGGTGATCCGCTCAAATTCGTCGAACTTCAAGGGCCTGTTGTCCATGGCCGAAGGCAGCCGGAAACCATATTCAACCAGTGTCTGCTTGCGCGAACGGTCGCCCCCGTACATGGCCCTGACCTGCGGGATGGTCACATGGCTTTCATCGATGATCAGCAGAAAATCCTCAGGGAAGTAGTCGATCAGGCAAAAAGGCCTGGAGCCGGGCTCCCTGCCGTCGAAATACCTCGAATAGTTTTCGATCCCCGAACAGTATCCCAGTTCACGCATCATCTCAAGGTCGTACGATACGCGGTCCTCAAGCCGCTTGGCTTCCAGATGCTTGCCGATCTCTTTGAAATAGGCTGCCTGCTTTATCATGTCGTCCTGTATCACTTCCAGGGCTTCTTTCATCTTATCCTGGGAGGTAACGAAAATATTGGCGGGAAAGATGGAAGCACTGTCGGGTGTGCTCATGGTCTTGTTGTTGACGGGGTCGAAGGTTTCTATGCTTTCCACTTCATCCCCGAAAAAGATGATCCTGAAAGCAAAATCTGCATAGGCCGGGAAAATGTCGACCGTGTCGCCGCGGACGCGGAAACGCCCCCTGCTGAAATCATTTTCCGTTCTGGCATACAGGCTGTTCACCAGGCTGTACAGGAATTTGTTTCTCCCGATCTTCTGCCCGGCACTGATCCTGATCACGTTCCGGGTGAAGTCGTCGGGGTTGCCGATGCCATAGATGCAGGATACGGAGGATACCACGATCACATCGCGCCTGCCCGACAGCAGGCTGGAAGAAGTGCTAAGCCTCAGCTTGTCGATCTCATCATTGATGGAAAGGTCTTTCTCGATGTAGGTGTTGGTTACGGGGATGAAGGCCTCAGGCTGGTAATAGTCGTAGTACGACACAAAGTATTCCACGGCATTTTCCGGGAAGAATTGCCTGAATTCGCCGTAAAGCTGGGCGGCCAGCGTTTTATTGTGGCTCAGTATCAGTGCAGGGCGGTTTATCTTCTCCAGCACATTTGCAATGGTGAAAGTCTTCCCTGAGCCGGTAACGCCGAGTAGCACCTGTGCCTGGTCGTTCCTTTCCAAGCCTTCAACAAGTTGTGCAATGGCATCCGGCTGGTCACCGGTGGGTTGATATTCAGAGATGAGTTTCAGCTTCATGGGACGGATTTCTGCAAAAATAAGAAATTATGGACAAGCCTGCCCGGTAGCAGGGATGCTTCAGATGCGGGAATGCAGCCGGTTATTCCTGAAAAATGGTCTTCCGGCCCAGGTAAACTGTCAGGGGATAGTGGTCGGATAGGGGGATTTTATGGATACGGAAGTCGAAGGAGCGGAAGGCGGGCTGGAAAAGTATGTAATCGATGCGCAGGGGCGGCAGCTTGCCTGCAAAGGTATTGCCGAGCCCGTAACCGCTTTCCACAAAGGCGTCTTTCATGTCTTCGGCGAGCCTGCGGTATGAATAGGAAAGGGGCGTGTCATTGAAGTCGCCGCAGACGATCGCATCATGCGGACAGAGCGCCAGGCTTGCTTTGGCAATGACCGTTTGACGGGCACGCGTCAGGAATGCCTGCTGCAGCTTTTTGATGATGCTTTTCGAGCCGGTTTCAAGGGTGCTTCGCTCCGTAATGACTTTCCCGATATCTTCAACAAAGCGGTAATCGGCTGTCTGGAATCGTATCGACTCCATATGGAGGTTATATATCCTGATGGTGTCGCCATCGTGGAGCAGGTCGGCATAGATCCCGAACTGGTGGTTATCGCCGGGTATGGAAAGGATCCCCCTGTTCACAATGGGGAGTTTACTCATGATGACCATGGCATCCACCCTGTGTGTACGCTGAATATTATAATTCTCGCAAAAGACATGGGGGTATGCCGTGATGTTTTTGATCTCTTGCACTACGGCATTCATGTCACCCCTGGCCGAGAACTCCTGTAAACAGGCAATGTCGGGGGCCTCTTCCTGCAGGAACCCATAGATGCCCCTGCGGATTTCTTCCCTTTCGATGCCTGCATTGCTGTTGGCCATATTCTTGACATTGTAGCTGAGCAACTTGATGAGGCTTGCTTCTTCCGGCTTTTCCTTACCCGGGAAGAACTGTACATGGTGGAGCAGGGTCTGGTAACCCAACAGGATCACTGCCAGCGAGAGCAGGGCCCTGGCCCTTCCCCTGATGAGCCAGTAAAGCAGAAAAAGTACGTTGGCCAGCAGGATGTAGTAGTACGCCAATCCGAAAAAGGCAAAAAAGGTGGTTGTCTGGGGGTTGATGTATGCCGACAGGTATGAAAAGACAAGTGCCAGCGCCGCAAGGATGTTCACAATCCAGAAAAGGGTGCTGACGAATCCGTTCCTTTTGTTTCTGCTTTTGTCTTTCATCGTAATGGTGATAGGATCGTTTTTAGCGGGCGGTCATCTTGAGCCGGGCAACGGCTTTTCCCGAAGTGAGTTTCAGGAAGTAAATTCCCGGCGCCAACCCGCCGGCTTCCCACGATAATTGATGATGGCCTGCCTGCAGCCTTTTGTCGGTGATGACATCGAGCCTTTGCCCGGAGGCATTGAACACTTCCATTAGCACATGCGCGGGCTCATGCAGTTCGAAATGAAGGTTTGTATAGCCTGTAAAGGGATTCGGGTAGTTCTGGCGGAGCGTGAATGTTTCGTTTGGGGGATTGTTTTCACCGGCCGACTGGGGCAGGTCGATGATGGCCGTATATATTTCCTGCAGGTTTGTTCCCGCCCGGTCGTCGGTCCAGACGGGGATGACGCGTCCGTTGTGCGCGTCAATGTGGATATAGTCGCCAAACCGTACATTGTAGTTGGGCGCCGTACCGCTGAAAGTCACGTCGTTCAGGCGGATATTGGTCCAGGTGCTTCCCTGGTCGTCGGAATAGGCCAGGTAGGTATTCATGTTTCCCGGTCCTTCCCTTTCATCGTAATAAGTCACTACGATCCTGCCGTTATCATCGCATTGTATGGCAGGCCAGTACTGCTGGTTGAGTTCGGCATCGTTAACCCTTACCGGCTGGGGCATCCAGGTGTCGCCGTGGTCGGTCGACCGCTGGAACCATATGTCGTCGGTTCCGCCGCGCCGGTCGGCCCAGACCACATAAACGTTCCCTCTTGAGGAATTCTCCGAATAATCCACACAAATAAAGGGAAAGGTGGTATTAATCTGTGAGTTGTATGTACTGATGTAGGTGTCGGTGCCGAAGCTGATGCCGCCGTCGAAAGAACGGTCGAACAGCAGCCCGTTATTCCACCATACTACATATATGGCGCCATTTGTGCCGCTGGCCACGTTGGCTCCCTGGCCCCAGAAGCCGTCGCTGACCTCGACCGTTGGGCTCCATACGGCGCCACCGGGTTCCGACTTGCGGAACATGATCTTTGGCACGGGGCCGAAGCTGCGCCAGACGATAAAGATATGGTCATAGGTGGGGTTGGTGGCTACCGGGTCGCAGAAGATCCATTCCTTGTCTTCGCCTTGCTGTCCGCTCCCGGGAACGGCAATCGCATGCAGTTCGAAGGTCTCGCCATCGTCTGTCGATTTGTACAGCAGCATCTCCCTGTTGTAGTTGGTTACCGGCTGACGGGATGTGCTGCTGAGGTAGAAGTTGCCTTCCGAATCGCTGGTCAGCACCGGATCGCTCTGCGAAAGGTGGTTGGGCAGGGGATCGGGGATGAGCTGGCTTTCCGACCAGGTATACCCGCCATCGTGCGACCAGGCGTAGCCGATGCGTCTGACCACGTTCGGCTCTGTCCAGCCCAGCCTGAAATCGCGCCATGCAGCCACCACGATGTCGGGGTTGGCACGGCTGATCCTGATGGTCGGCTCGTTCTGGGGTGCGTTATGCAGGCTGATGTTGTAATTGGTATAGGGTGGATTGTCGGTGTATTTCACGGCAGGATATACACCCTCATGCCTGAGTTCAAAGGCATGCAGTTCGTTTTCCTGCGCCCGGGCGCCCAATGCGGCTGCAAGGATCGCGATACCTGTAAGCAGTCGTATTTTCATGTTCACTGGTTTTTGTTGCTGTTGTTAAACAGCAGTTCCTTTTCCTCCCTGGTCAGGCTGTCATATCCCGAGCGGGAGATCTTGTCGAGAATGTGATCGATCTTTTTCTGTTTTTCAGCCCGTTGCCTGTTATATTCTTCGTCAGTGACCGGCTTTTTCACTTTGGTTCTCCGGTAGGTCGTTTTTTTTCGTGCGAAACTGCCGCTGCTGCCTGAGAAGCGGGGAAACATCCGGCTGAAATCCTTTCCCCTGCGAAGATAATAAATATAGATAAAGCCGTAAACGGCGCCCCCGATGTGAGCGATATGCCCCCCGGCGTTCCCGTGCCGGATCATGAAGAAGTCGATGACGAAGAGGACCACCGCCAGGTAGAATATCTTCACCCTTCCGAACAGCAGCAGTTGTATGGTATAGTTGGGCACATAGAAGGCGATGGCGGTAACGATGGCCATGACCGAGGCGCTGGCTCCCAGGGCACGGGCAAGGGGGATGATCTCCCTGAAAACAGGCAGGGTGTTGTATGCCAGGATGTATAACAATCCTCCGGCCAGTCCGCCGGCAATATAGGTGACCAGCATCTGCCGCTGGCTCAGGTATTGGGTAAAGATCTTTCCGAACCAGTATAGCCACAGCATGTTAAAGAGGATATGCCAGAAACTGGTATGAAGGAACATATAGGTGATGAGGCTCCAGGGCCGCACCAACAACTGCCCCGGGTCGGCAGGCAGTGAAAAATAATGGAGTATCCACGATTCCAGTTCCGCATGCTGCATGTTGAAGGCCCAACCGGCAAGGAAAACGATCTGTACCAGCAGCCACACCCCCGTGTTGATCATGATCAGCCTCGGCAGTATGCCACTGTTCCTGAAGAAACGCTTCAGGTCGTGGAAGGGGTTTGGTTGCTGTCTGTATGTGTATTGATCCATTCTTATCCTTTGTTAGCCAATTATGTGTGATCAGCCGGAGGATCAGTAAATGCCTTTTTTCTTCCAGTACCTGATCATGAAGTATCCGAACAGCATTCCGCCAAGGTGTGCAAAATGTGCGATGCCGTCCCGGGTTCCGCTTACCCCGAAATACAGCTCCAGCGCTCCGTAGATGATCACGAAATATTTCGCCTTAACGGGAATGGCGAAAAACACATAGATGAGGGTGTTGGGGAACAGCATCCCGAATGCCAGCAGTATGCCGAATACCGCACCGGAGGCACCCACTGTCGGGGTGTTGATGATGCCGTTGAGGGTGGCCATGGCTTCATCACGGAATGTTTGCTGTTGGCGCCATAATTCCGGTCCCTTTTCAAGGACGTAATCGATCTGTTCGGCGCTGAGCAGTGCTGTGGCGGACTCCCACCTGAACCAGGCCACCAGCAACTGTACCAGGCCTGCCCCTATTCCCGTGACCATATAGAAGGTCAGGAAGCGTTTGGGGCCCCATACGTTTTCCAGTACGCTGCCAAACATCCACAGTGCAAACATGTTGAAGAGCAGGTGGTAAAAGCCGCCGTGCATAAACATATAGGAAGCAAGCTGCCAGCTTTCAAAGTTGGGCGACCTGAAATAGAAAAGCCCCAGCAGCGTATAGAGGTTGATCTTGTCCTCGAAGAGGTTGGTGATCAGCAGCAGCAGGGCATTGATGATGATCAGGTTCAGGACCACGGGCGGCATCCCCATAAATCCCCTTCTTCCGTATGATTGGTATGCGTTCATGTTATCGGTTTACTTCAACGTCTTTTCAAGGTCTTCGCGGCTGATGATGCTGACAACTTTTTTCCCTCCCGGGGAGGTGTCGGGCATGGAAGTCCGGAACAACTGGCTGACAAGGGCTTCCATTTCTTCTGTTTCCATCGGCCTTAATGCTTTCAGTGAAAGGTTGAGCGCCATGGCCCTGGCCAGTTTTTTTCTGCTTTCCAGGCCGAGGTCGGCCTGTTCTTTCTTGTATGTCTCCAGTATCTGTTCCAACAACTCCCTGATGTTATTGTTCAGGGCTGCCGCGGGTATGCCGGAGACGACAAATGTGTTTTTTCCCAGGTCATTGATGCTGAATCCAAGCAGTTCCAGTTCGGGTTTCAGTTGCCTGAGCAGTTCGGCATCGGCGGGGGGGAAGCTGATCTGCTGCGGGAACAATTCCTGCTGGCTGGCTGCGCCGGCGGTTTCCATTTCTGTGAGGAAGCGCTCATAAAGGACTCGTTCCTGTGCCCTTCTCTGGTCTATCACCATGATTCCCCGGCTTGTTGCCGTAATAATATAGCGGCCGGCAAACTGGAACGTACCGGCTGACCTTCTTTCATTGCTCCCATCGGGCCGGCCTGTTATACGTTCCGGCAGTTGATCTCCCTCATCCATGCCCTGCTCGTAAAGCATTTCCCAGTTTTGCAGGTTGCTCTTTTCAAGGGGCTGGATCCTGCGGGGCGGATGGTCGCGACCGGAGGTTTCAAAAGGATTGAAGTCGTCGGCTTTGCGTTCAAAGGGATTTTTGACGGGCTGCCCGGGTGCCGGCGGCCGGAAGTCGATGCTTTGCTCTACGTCGAAGTCGAGGGAAGGGGTGAGGTTATGTTTCCCGAGCGCCTGCCGAACGGCGGATTTCAGGATGGCATAAATATGCTGCTGGTCCTGAAAGTTCACTTCCGTCTTGGTCGGGTGTATGTTGATGTCGATGCGGTCGGGTTCGGTGTCGATGTAGATAAAATAGGAAGGGAAGGAGTCGGCGGGCAGCAGCTCGCTGAAGGCATTGTCGACCGAGTGATGCAAATACGGATGTTTGATGAACCTTCCGTTCACGAAAAAGTATTGTTCGCCCCGCGTTTTCCTGGCAAACTCGGGTTTGCCGATATATCCGCTGATATCGGCGATGCTGGATTTCTGCTCGAGGGGCACCAGGCGTTCCCGGTAGTTCTTCCCGAATATGGCCACAATGCGTTCTTTGAGCTTTGACTTCTTGAGCTGGTATAATAATTTGTTGTTGGCCTGCAGGCTGAAGGAAACATCAGGATATACCAGGGCCATGCGCAGGAATTCGTCGGTGATATGACGCAGTTCGACATTGTTCGATTTGAGGAAATTGCGCCGGGCCGGCACGTTATAGAAAAGGTTCTTTACGGCGATGCTGGTTCCGTTGGCGGTGTTGCAGGGCGTTTGCCCGCTCACCCTGGAACCTTCGATGTTGATCTGCGTACCCAGCTCATCCTCCACGCGTTTGGTTTTCATTTCCACCTGCGCGATGGCTGCGATGGAAGCCAGGGCTTCGCCCCTGAAGCCGAGCGTACGGATGGCAAACAGGTCTTTCGAATCCTTTATTTTCGATGTGGCATGGCGCTCAAAGCTCATCCTGGCATCGGTCACCGACATCCCGCAGCCATTGTCGATCACCTGTATGAGTGTGCGGCCGGCCTCCTTTACCACCACCTCTATGCTGTCAGCGCCGGAGTCAACGGCGTTTTCAAGCAATTCCTTCACGGCCGAGGAAGGCCTTTGAATGACCTCACCCGCCGCGATCTGGTTCGCTACGGCATCTGACAGAAGTTTAATGATATCGGGCATTATCTTGTAAAAAAGCTTACCAGGTTGTTGATCAGGCCCGTGAAAAAGATAACGTATATTCCGAAGAATATGATCAGGGCGTAAACAAAAATTCTCAGCCACGGGTTCGAACGGCCGGCATTGCCGCTCCCATGCCTGCGTTTCCAGTGCATGTCGATCCCTGACTTCAAATCTTCCCTTATTTCTTCATCTGTTCTTTCGCCACCGGAATAGCGTTCCAGTTGCTGCTTCCGTTTTTCAAAGGCTTCCGCTTCGGAATCCCAGTAGCGCGGTTTGTAACTGAACTGCTTTGGCTTGGGGCGCTTAAAAAATACGATCTTCATGTGCCGGAGTATAACTGTTTTACCCGGGATACAGGATAATTATTCCCTTTTCCCGATGGCTGATACCGCAAAAATACTTAATTTTATCATTCCTGACGTATCCGCCCCGCGTGATATGCAGCCCAAAATATTTCCGTTATGAGCAAAGAGGATCTGCAACAACTAAACCGCCTGATCGTGGTTGGCGACAGGGTGCTGATCAAGCCAAAAACCCTGACCAACAAGACCAAGAGCGGCTTGTTCCTTCCCCCCGGTTACAAGGAAAAGGATGAGATACAGAGCGGTTATGTGATCAGGGTGGGGCCGGGATATCCCATTCCCCTGCCGGGCGAAGCCGACATGGAATCATGGAAGAAGGCCGATGAAGAGATCAAATACATACCATTGCAGGCCAGGGTGGGCGACCTGGCCATCTTCCTTCAGAAAGGAGCCATTGAAATCGTTTACAACGACGAGAAATACTTCATCGTGCCGCAGCAATCCATATTGCTGCTTGAACGGGATGAAGAATTGTTTGACTGAGAAGGCTCCGGAAACTTATTCTAATAGGGTTGCTTCAGGGGGCTGAGTGCCGGGAAACGTTTACAAACCAGGTAGAACGCCCCGAAGAAAAGGGTATTGTAAAACAAGCTGCCTGTAACCTCATTCATGAAGAAGGATATCCCGTACGACCCGTCATTGAAGAATGCCAGTCCTGCAATGTATGAATGTATCAGCCCGGCAAAGTCGCGGGTGTAAAGCTGCGGGCTGGCAAGCCATGCCGAGAAGTTGGTGACCAGAAAAAATATGATGGAGGCGGTCAGTGAGGCGCCGGCAACCCTTGCGACAGTGATCTTCTTGCGGATCAGCAGCCCGATGCTCACGGTGATGGCAAAGGCAAGGTAAACAGCCATCATGTTGGTGTGAAAGCCGATCAGCAGGTCGCTGAGCAACATGGCCGACAGCGGGATGGTGTAGGCAAGCCATTTTTTACCCATGTAGGCACCGCCGAAGAGCGCCATGGCGGCGATGGGCGTGAAATTCGGCCAGTGAGGGATAAGACGCATCATGGCCCCTGCCAGGATGATGCCGCTGATGACGGCAAAACGGGTGTTCATAAATTTATGATCCATAGAAATTTGATTTGCAGCGCAAAAATATTAAAATTGAATTAGATTTCTTACCGAGGCAATTTTTAAAACACGAAATTACTAAATTTGTTTGTTCTACAAGATAATTATTTCCATGAAGACAACTTTTACTTTTTTGTTCCTTTGTTCTGTTTTTATAAATATCTCCTGTGACAGTATGAAAACCCGAGCCGACCTGATCATACACAATGCCAGCATCTATACCATTGACGAAGATTTTTCCACCGTCGAAAGCCTTGTCGTGGATAGGGGAAAGATCATCGCCGCAGGCGATGCCGCTGAACTGTCTGCTAAGTATAAGGCCAGGGAGGTTTTTGATGCCGAAGGGCATTATATCTACCCGGGCTTTTACGATGCCCATTGTCATTTCCCGGGATACGGAACCGGCAAGCTTCAGCGCGCCGACCTTACCGGGACCCGCTCGTTTGGGGAGGTGCTCGAACGTGTTGCCGCGCATGCTTCGGCCGGAATTTCGGAATGGGTCGAAGGCCGGGGGTGGGACCAGAACGACTGGGAAGTTAAGGAGTTTCCGGGGCGGGAAGCCCTCGACAGCCTTTTTCCCGACAGGCCCGTGATGCTCATACGCATCGACGGCCATGCGGCACTGGTTAACAGCGAAGCAATGCGACGGGCAGACATCACCGCCGAAACCGCCGTTACAGGCGGTGAGATCATACTGGAGAATGGCATCCCTACCGGCATCCTCATCGACAATGCCATGGAGCTGGTCCGCAAACACATACCTGAAAACGACCCCCAGCTGCTCAGGGCCGCCCTGCTGCTGGCACAAAAGGATTGCTTTGCGGTGGGACTTACCTCTGTCACGGACGCCGGCACGGATGTTAGCCTGATCAGGCTGATGGACGAAATGCATCGCTCCGGAGCGCTGAAGATGAAGATCAACGCCATGCTGAATCCCGGCGACCCTGAGTATATGGATTTTATGGCCGCGGGCGTATTCAAAACGGAACGACTGCATGTTAATTCCGTCAAACTTTATGCCGACGGGGCGCTGGGTTCGCGCGGTGCATGTCTTCTGGAACCCTATTCCGACGCAGCAGGCAAATACGGCTTCATCATTTATCCCGAAAGCTACTACCGGGAGGTGATCGGCCTCGCCTATAAGCATGGATACCAGGTCAACACCCATGCCATCGGCGATTCGGCCAACCGCTTCATGCTCGATCTCTACGCCGGGTACCTGGGCGGGCCCAACGACCGCCGCTGGCGCATCGAACATGCCCAGTGTGTGCACGAAGATGACTTTGATAAATTCGGACGATACAACATCATCCCCTCCATACAGTCGACCCACGCCACCTCCGACATGTACTGGGCCGGCGAAAGGATCGGGCCCGACAGGATCAGGGGAGCCTACGCCTTTAAAAGACTGCTCGATCAGAATGGATGGCTTCCCAACGGAACCGATTTTCCCATCGAGGAGATCAGCCCCCTCCTGACTTTTTACGCCGCTGTGGCAAGAAAAGACCTCGCGGGATACCCGCCCGGAGGCTTTCAGCCCGAAAATGCCCTCAGCAGGGAAGAAGCCCTCCGATCCATTACCACATGGGCAGCAAAAGGCAGCTTCGAAGAAAATGAAAAGGGAATGCTGGCACCCGGCATGGCCGCCGATATGGTCATCCTCGATAAAGACCTCATGACTGCCGATGCTGATGAAATACCCGGCATCAATGTCCTGTACACTTTTGTCAACGGCGAGCTGGTCTATGCCCGCTGATGACGATAAGCCGGGCGGAATTTCCCCGGGAGGGGTTGATCGGTATGCGTATCGCGTATTGCCGTTTAAATGGAATGTATTTACTTGCAGGAAAAACTTAATAATAATTTAATACCAGTCCCATGGCCTCATTATTCCAAAAAACCTTGCTGACCAGGGCGATCATCCTGTTTATGGTCATCTTGTTGATCCAATCGTGCGATACCACACCCGTGGAGGGTGTCAACAGCCGTGAGATCGGCAATTACATTGCGGCACACACCGGCGGAGTGATCCCGGCCGGCGCGGAAGTGGTCGTCCGCTTCACGCAGGCTTTGCCGCTGCAGGTTGAGCACTACGAAGCCGTGGAGGATGAACTGTTTCTTTTCGATCCTCCCGTGAAAGGAAAAACATACTGGATCAACGATCACACACTGGCTTTCAAGCCCGACGGACAATTCCGGCAGGGAGCGTCCTACAAGGGAACCTTGCTGCTGTCGGAACTCTTCGATGTTCGCGGTGAGTTGTCGCGTTTTTATTTTCAATTCAGGATCAGGGTGCTCGACATGAAGGTGAATGTCGGTTCACTGCAGCCATACTCCGGCCAATCTGAACTCTACAGGCTCAATGGCGAAATCGACTTCTCCGATGCCGTGAATCCGGATGCGGCTGCGGGCATCCTCAAGGCATACCAGGAAGGACAGGCGATGCCGGTCAGCCTGATAGGGAGGCGTGGAAACAGCCTCTACGAATTCACGGTCGACAGCATACAGCGCAAAGAAGATGAGGGGGAACTGCGGCTCGAATGGGACGGGAATGTGGCCGGCATAGAGCGGAAGGACAGCCAGTTGGTCAGGATCCCATCCACTGCTGAATTTGACCTGCTGAAAGTACGCGTTTACCAGCTCCCGTCGCAGCGGGTGGTGCTGACTTTTTCCGACCACCTGAAGAAAGGGCAGATGCTGGGAGGCCTTATCAGCCTCGATGGCGACGATAAGCTGCAATTCAGCATCCGCGACAATGAAATAGAGATCTATCCCCCCGAAAACACATACGGTATACTGAAACTGCAGATAGAACCAGGTATCAAAAGCATCACGGGTGCCGCTATCGAAAAGCGTATCATCAGAGAGGTCAGCTTCTCCAGGCTGAGCCCGCAGATTGAACTCAGCGGCAAGGGAACGATATTGCCCTCATCCATGGGAATGATGCTGCCTTTCAGGGCCGTTGGCCTGAACGCTGTGGATGTCAGGATCATCAGGATCTATGAAAGCAACATCCTGCAGTTCCTGCAAGCCAATAAGCTTGATGGCAGCTACGAACTCAGGCGCGTGGGAAGGCCCGTGCACATACAGACCATCGACCTGGCATCGACAGGCAAGGACATGAATGCCTGGAACCACTTCTCACTCGACCTCGGGAATATGATCAATCCCGAACCCGGGGCCATTTACCATGTTGAATTCAGCTTTCGCAGAGCATATGCAGCATATGAATGCCCGGGCGGGGTGAATGACAGTGACCCGCAGGCCGAAGGCAATGACATTTGGGAATACGAAGAATCTTCGCTATGGGACGATCCAGAATACTATTACTGGGGCTACTGGCCCGATAATTATAGCTGGTACGAAAGGGATAATCCGTGCCACGACTCCTATTATACATCAGACCGTTTTACCAATACGAACATCCTGGCTTCCGACCTCGGTATCATTGTCAAATCCGGCGGCGGTGGCAGGATGCTTGCCATGGTCACTGACCTGATCACTTCAGATGCCCTGGGAGGCATACGGGTGGAAGCGTATAGCTACCAGTTGCAACCCATCGGGGCGGCTGTTACGAACGAAGCCGGGATGGCAGAACTGTCCGTCGAAGGAAAACCATTCGTGCTTGTGGCCTTTTACGGCAACCAGAAGGGATACCTGAGGGTGGATGATGGCAGTGCCTTGTCGGTCAGCAGCTTTGATGTGAGCGGTAAAACAGTGCGCGAGGGTTTGCGGGGATACATATATGGTGAAAGGGGGGTATGGAGGCCCGGCGACACCCTTTTCCTGAACTTCATGCTCGACGACCGCGAGTCAAGGCTTCCTGAGGGTCACCCGGTGGTATTTGAACTGTACAACCCGCAGGGAAGGATGGTAAAACGTCTTGTCAGGACTGCATCCGTGGGAGGGATTTATGACTTTACTACCGCCACGGAAGCCGCGGCCCCCACCGGCATATGGAATGCCATCGTCAGGGTGGGAGGGACCTCATTCAGCAAACAGTTGCGTATTGAGACCGTCAAGCCGAACAGGCTGAAAATCGCTTTTGACCCGGGTCAGGGGCCGCTGAAGGCCGGGTCATCCGTAAAAGCCCTTCTCGAAATCAGGTGGCTGCACGGTGCGATTGCCAAAAACCTGAAGGCAAGGGTGGAAATGACGATATACCAGAGCAACAAAGGATTTGAAAAATATCCCGGCTATACTTTCACCGATCCTTCCAGGTCGTTCTATACCGAAGAAAAGAACATTTACGACGGCCGTGTGGACGAAAGGGGAAAAGCGGAATTCAGTTTTGTACCCCCAAAATTCAGCAAGGCTCCCGGCATGCTGCAGGCAGGCTTTACCATACGGGCATTTGAAGAAGGCGGCGACTTCAGCACCGATTTCTTCACCATGGATTATGCCCCTTTCAAAACATTTGTCGGCCTGCGCCTGCCCGAGGGCGACAAGCGCAACATGCTGCTCACCGACACCACGCACAGGGTGGAGGTGGTCACCTGTGATGCAGCCGGCAGGCCCGTTTCAGTGAACAGGCTGAATGCTGCCATTTACAAGGTTTCCTGGCGATGGTGGTGGAACGCATCCGATAATGATATGGCTTCCTATTTCGGCACCGAATACCAGGAGCCTGTTTCGGAGGCAGTGATCAGTACGGGGGCCGATGGCAGGGGCAGTTTCAGCTTCAGGATCGATTATCCCGACTGGGGAAGGTATTTTGTAAGGATTTGGGATCCCGCAGGCGGTGCCGCGGCCGGGAAGACGGTCTATGTCGACTGGCCGGGATGGGCCGGACAGGCCATGCGCGAATTCCCCGGGGCTGCAGCCCTGCTCAGCCTCAGCACCGATAAGACTGCTTATCTGGTCGGCGAAACGGTAAACGTGACCTTTCCCGGCTCCGGAGTGGGCAGGGCCCTGCTGACCATTGAGTCGGGCTCGGATGTGCTCGACGCCCGCTGGATCATGCCCGATGCCGGACCAACGCTCTTCAGCTTCGAGGCGACCCCCGAGATGGCACCAAACGTATACATACAGGTGATGCTGGTACAGCCCCATGCACAGTCGGTAAACGATGCACCCATGCGCCTCTATGGCATCATCCCCATCATGGTGGAGGATCCGGGATCAAAGATCAGGCCGGTGCTGGAGATGCCCGGGGTGCTGGAACCTGAAAAGCCCGTAAGCATCAAGGTGTATGAAGAGAAGGGCATGCCCTTTTCATATACCATTGCCATGGTCGACGAGGGCCTGCTCGACCTGACCCGCTTCAGTACGCCCGACCCCTGGAACCATTTCTTCGCCCGCGAAGCACTGGGAGTAAAAACATGGGATCTGTACAATTATGTGATCGGCGCCTGGGGCGGCAGGATCGAGAGTGTGTTTGGCATTGGAGGCGACGAAGAGCTGGCACCGGTAAAGGATAAAAAAGCCAACCGTTTCAGACCCGTGGTGAAACACCTCGGACCATTCAGCCTGGGGAAAGGCGAAAGCGCCGTACACCAGGTGGTCATGCCGAACTATGTCGGCTCGGTGAGGACGATGTTGGTGGCTACCGGCTATATGGCCTATGGTTCCGCCGAAAAGACCACCCCGGTCAAAAAACCCCTGATGATCCTTGCCACCCTGCCCAGGGTGCTGGGCCCGGGAGAAAAGGTTGACCTGCCGGTGACGGTATTTGCGATGGATGACGACATTTCCGGGGTCAGCATCAAAGTCGCCACCAACGATATGTTACAGGCCGACCGTACCACCGGCAACCTTCATTTTGATGAGCCTGGCGATGGCATCATCACCTTCGGGCTGGAGGCGGCAAAAACCACCGGCCTGGCCACCGTCAGCATCGAAGCCGTGAGCGGCGGTCACCGCGCCACCTATGCCATTGAGCTTGATATCCGCAACCCCAACCCGCCCGTTACGGAGTTTGTCAACAAAAAGCTGGCCCCGGGTGAAGAATTCCTGCTTGCCCGCAAGCTGCCGGGGATGGAAAGCAGCAACAAGGTCTTCATGGAGGTTTCGGCCATGCTGCCGGTCAACCTGGAGCGCCGCTTACGTTACCTGCTTACTTATCCGCACGGATGTCTCGAACAGGTGGTGTCGGCGACTTTTCCCCAACTGTATCTTACAAAGATCACTGACGTGAACCAGACGCAGGAGCGGCAGATCAATGCCAACATCCGTGCAGCCGTCAACCGCATGCCCGGCTTTCAGGCGGCCGGCGGCGGACTCAGGACCTGGCCGGGCGGCGGGGTGAGCGACTGGGTGACGACCTATGCGGGTCATTTTTTCCTTGAAGCGGAGAAGCAGGGCTATGCGCTGCCCATCGGCCTCAAGGCCAAATGGCTCGAATACCAGCAGGAACGTGCCGCCAGGTGGTCGCCCGATGAAGACGCGGATTTCAACCTTGGCCTTGGCCAGGCCTACCGGCTCTATACCCTGGCCTTATCGGGCAATCCCGACCTGCGGGCCATGAACCGCCTGCGCGAGCTTCCCCGCATCAGCAATGCCGCCCGCTGGAGGCTTATCGCGGCCTATGCCCTGGCAGGCCAGCCGGAAGCGGCTGCCAAACTGGCGCAGGATGCAGGTGTGATGACCGAAAGCTATCCGGCCTTTGACAAGACCTACGGCAGCAGCCTGCGCGACATGGCCATGATACTCGAAAGCCTCTGCCTGCTCAACGAAAAGGATAAAGCATTCCCGCTCGCCATGCAGGTGTCGGGCGCACTCACCTCCCCGGAGTGGATGAGCACCCAGACCAGCGCCTTCTGCCTGCTTGCAATGGCAGCATACCTCGACGGCCTGCCGGAAGCATCCGACGGAATGAAGTTCAGCTATACGGCATACGATCGGCCGGCGGTCAGCAAAGCCGGCAGCGAAGGGATCGAACGCATTGAACCGGATGTAAGCGGGAAAAGCGAGATCAGGCTCAAAATCGTCAACGAGGACGATAAAGACCTGCACCTGGGCTTCTGCCTGAGCGGAAATCCCCTGACCGACAGCACCGACGACATGGAGCGAAATATCAGCATGAAGGTGGTTTACCGTGATATGTCGGGAGCTGAGATCGATCCCGCCAGGCTCGAACAGGGTACGGACTTCGTGGCAGAGGTCAGGGTGGCCAATGCCGGCATTTATAACAACTACCGCGACCTGGCCCTCACACAGGTCTTCCCTTCGGGATGGGAGATCATGAACAAGCGCATGCAGGGGCTGCCCGCCGTGATGGATGAAAGTGCCTATGAATATCGCGATATCCGCGACGACAGGGTGATCACTTATTTCGGACTGGAACGTAACGGCAGCGTGAAGTTCAGCATACTGCTGAATGCCGCGTACGCCGGAAGGTTTTATCTGCCGGGAGTATATTGCGAAGCCATGTACGACCATACGGTCTTTGCCCGGAAAGCAGGCCGTTGGGTGGAAGTGGTCAGGGCCGAATAGGAGTGTATGTCCTTTGCCGGCAAATACCTGAAAATCCCTGCATGGGCCCGGGCGGTCGTGCCGGTATTGCTGCTGTTGCCGGTATGGCTGGCGATCAGGCCGGCAGGCTTTGACGATCCATATTCCACGCTTGTGGAAGACCGCGACGGCCGCCTGCTTGGGGCCATCATCGCCGGCGACGGGCAATGGCGTTTCCCGCCTCCCGACAGCCTGCCGGAGCGGATGAAGGCCTGCATCATCCTCTTCGAGGACAAGAATTTTCTGCATCACCCCGGTGTTGACCTTTCCGCGCTGGGCAGGGCTTTTTACCTGAACATGAAATACAGAAAGGTGGTCAGCGGCGGGAGTACCATCAGCATGCAGGTGATCAGGCTGATGCGGAAGTTCAGGCCCCGTACTTTCAACGAGAAGATGCTGGAGATCTCACTGGCCCTCAGGCTCGAGCTGATGTACGGCAAGGAGGAGATCCTGGCCATGTACCTATCGCATGCCCCTTTCGGGGGCAATGTGGTGGGGCTGGAGGCGGCTTCATGGCGCTATTTTGGGTGCCCTCCCGCCATGCTCACCTGGGCCGATGCGGCTACCCTGGCCGTGCTGCCCAATGCCCCCGCCCTGATCCATCCCGGCCGTAACCGGGCCTTGCTGGAACAGAAGAGGAATGCATTGCTCGGGCGGCTTCTGGCAGCAGGCACCATTGATACGCTGACCTGGTCGTTGTCGCTGGCCGAACCACTGCCCGCAGAGCCATTGCCCCTGCCGCAGCATGCGCCGCATTTGCTGGCCCGGATACATGGCAGCAGGCAAGGGCTGCGTACACGCACCACCGTCGATATCCCCCTGCAGCAGGCCGTACAGGAGTTGCTGAACAGGCATGTGCAGCGGCTCAGACAAAATCATGTGCACAATGCTGCCGCCCTGTTGCTGGAGGTGGAAAGCGGGCAGGTGCTGGCATGGGCGGGCAACACCACCCTGGAAGGTGATCTGCACGGTGAGATGGTCGACATCGTGATGGCGCCCCGCAGCAGCGGCAGTGTGCTCAAGCCCTTGCTGTATGCAGCATGTCTGCAGGACGGAGTATTGCTGCCGGCCACCCTGGTTGCCGACGTGCCAAGCCGCATGCAGGGCTTCACACCCAAAAACTTCTCAGGCACCTATGACGGTGCCGTGCCTGCCGGCCGTGCTCTTTCACGTTCGCTCAACATACCCGCAGTGAAGATGCTGCAGGCATACGGCGTGGAGCGGTTTCATAGTCTGCTCAATGACCTTGGCTTCGGCAGTATCGGCAGGCCGGCCTCCCATTACGGACTCTCCCTGATCCTGGGCGGGGCCGAAGTCACGCTTTGGGACCTGGCAGGGGTGTATGCCGGCATGTCGCGCACACTGAACCATTTTTATGCCCTCAGCGGGCAATACCGCCCCGATGACCTCTACCCGCCGCGTATTTTCGTGGATGAGGAGCGGCCGGGCGCAGGAAGCCTGCCGGCTGTACGCCGGCTGGAGGCGGCACCGGTATGGCTGGCATACAAGGCGATGGAGGAAGTTAACCGTCCGGAGATGCGTGAACAGCCCGAACTGTTCAGCTCCTCACGCCGCCTGGCATGGAAGACCGGCACCAGCTTTGGCTTCAGGGATGCCTGGGCGCTTGGCACCGACCCGGCCTACGTGGTGGCGGTATGGGCAGGCAATGCCGGCGGCGAAGGCAGGCCGGGCCTCACGGGGCTGAATGCCGCCGCACCCCTGATGTTCGCGATCTTCGACCTGCTGCCCGACCATGAATGGTTCGAACAGCCTTTTGATGAGATGAGCAGGATCGCCTGCTGCCGCCAGAGCGGATACCGGGCCGGCCGGTATTGTAACCTGGTCGACAGCACCTGGGTGCCGCAGGCGGGATTGAGAACCGCACCATGCCCTTACCACCAACTCCTGCACCTCGATAGCAGCCGGCAATTCAGGCTCAGCGGAGACTGCGCCGAACCTTCCGAAATGGTGCAGCAAGCCTGGTTCGTCCTTCCTCCGGTCATGGAATGGTTTTATCGTGCCAACAACCCCTGGTACAGAGAGGTGCCGCCCTACCGGTATGATTGCCGGCCTGAGGAACAAAGTGCCCGGATGGAATTCATCTACCCCGACCCCCATGCCCGGATCTATATTCCCGTCGGCCTGGAAGGGATAAGGGAGAAGGCCGTCGTGGAAGTTGCACACCGTGATCCCGATGCCATCCTGTACTGGCATCTCGATGAAGATTATATCGGGCAAACGCAGGGCCGCCACCAGATGGGCGTCAGTCCCGGCCCCGGCGAACATATCATCACCGTGATGGATGAAAGGGGCGAAATGGCCTCGGTACGATTTACCGTGGTCAATGCGGAAGGGGAGCACAAAAAATAAAAAAAGCGGGACACACGATGTGCCCCGCTCCCGTAATCGTTTTTTATCAGGAGATGCTGATCTGTTTGGGCGGCTTGGGTTTGGCCTCTTCCTTCTTCGGAATCGACACCCGTAAAATACCGTTTTCGTATTTGGCCTTGATCTTGTCGGCCTCTACCGTGTTTGGCAGGGTGAATGACCTGCTGAACGACTGGTAGCTGAATTCACGCCTTGTGAACTGTTCATCTTCCCTGGTTTCTTTATTTACCTCTTTTTCGGAGGAAATGGTGAGCTGGTCGTGGTTCAGCTCAAGCTTGAAATCACCCTTTGAAAAGCCGGGTGCTGCCATTTCCACCTCGTAACCATCCATGCTTTCTTTGATGTTCACCGAAGGCAGGGTGGTGTTCGTAGCCGAAAAATTGCGGTTGGACCAGTCAAAAACATCGCCTTCAAAAAAACGGTCGAAAATCGACGGAAATTGCTGTGAAAATCTTACAAGTGACATCGCTTTATCCTCCATTTTTTTGGTTAAACAATCATTGAATTTTCACCCATACAGCATCAAAAAAAATACCAATGCCAAAAAATGCCATTTTTTCATAATATTTTCGCAATTCGCTGACAACATGACAGTTCTCCCCGGTGTGGGTCTTTATTTATTGCCCATGCGGGCACCTTCAGATTCATTATTATTTATGAGCTATCTTTGTCATCATGCCTTCCACACAAGTGTGCATTATCGGTGCCGGTCCGGCGGGGAGCATGGCTGCGCTGCGGCTGGCCCGCGGGGGCATTCCCTTTCTGCTCATCGACAAGGACAGTTTCCCGCGTGAAAAGATATGCGGCGATGCCCTGAGCGGCAAGGTGCCGCACATCATGCGCAGGCTCAGCCCGGAAATGCCGACCCGCTTCCAAGCTGCCTGCAGCCCCCTTCCTTCACATGGTATTCGCTTCATTGCACCGGGCATGCACATCTTCGACGTGCCTTTTATTCATAATTATGATCCCTCCCTGCATCCCGTACCCGGGTATACGGTGAAAAGGGAGTTGCTGGATGCCTTCATGCTGGATGAAGTTAAAGCCCTGGCGCCTGCCGCCGTCATGACCGGGTGCAGGGTGTTGTCGGTGCAGGCAAACGGCGACGGATGGCTGCTTTCCACTACGGAGGGGCAGGTAGAGGCACGGCTGCTGATCGACGCTGCTGGCACGGGGGCCGGGTTTGACGTTCCATACCACAAGCCTGCCCCTGCGGCTAAAAAAACGGCCCTTGCCCTGCGTACATATTTTAAAGGGCTGACGGGCATGCATCCGCAGAATTTTATTGAACTGTATTTCCTGAAAGAAACCCTGCCCGGTTATTTCTGGATATTCCCGCTACCGGGTGGGATTGCCAATGTTGGGCTGGGCGTGAGAAAGGATGTGGTGCTGAGAAAAAAGATCAGGCTGGCGGAGCTGATGGATCGCTGCATACATGAAAACCCTTTGCTGGCCGAGAGGTTTAAGGGTGCAGAAGCCTTGTCGAAGCCTGCGGCGCAAAGCCTGCCGCTGGGAAACCCTCGCTTTCGCATTTCAGGCCTGAATTATTTGCTTGCCGGCGATGCGGCCCACCTCGTTGACCCCCTGACGGGCGAGGGAGTGGGCAATGCCATGTACAGCGGCTATATCGCCGCCGAACAGGCCATCGACTGCCTGGCTGAAAACCGCTATGACCAGGCATTCATGCTGGCCTACGACCGCAGGATCAAAAGGGTGCTGGGCAAGGAAATGACCATCAGCGCCAGATTCCAGGGATTGCTGAAGTACCCGGCCATGGTCAGGTGGATTGCCGCCAGGGCCGACGGGAACCGGCATATTCCCGGGCTGCTGTCGTCGATGTTTACCGACCTCAGCCACAGGAAAAAGCTCATGAACCCCTTCTTTATTTTGCGGGTGCTGATGAACAGGTGATCATTTGGAAGCGGTTGCCGGCCTATGCGAAGCGCTTCATCATCCCGGCAAAGACCGCCGCTTTGTCGTCCCCGTATTTTTTAAGTTTCCTGATGATGGCTTCGGGGGTTTTAGGCTCTGAGAGCCGTCCGGGCTTTTTTGAATAGAACTTGTCGGCAAAGCAGATGATCTCTTCCTCGATGCTCAGCGGCAGCATGTCGCGAAGGGGGAGGGGCAGCTTGTTCTTTCGGATGTCGTCCATGCTGATGCCCGTGCCCACATGGCGTTCGCAGATCAGCGCATGCAGCGGCCAGCCTTCTTTTTCGAGCAGTTCCCTGCCCAGGCAGCCATGCAGCAGGTATGGGTGGTCGCCATGGCAGCCGATGGCAGGCGCATGGGTCATGAAGATGCCGATATCGTGCAGCAGGGCGCCGGTAAAGACCAGCCCGGTGTCGGCATTCAGTCCGGGATGCTTCCGGCAGATGCCGAGGGCATGTTCCGCCACGGCTTTGCTGTGCCCGTAAAGGTATGCATATGCTTCGCCGCCCGGCGGATAGTATTTTCTGAGCAGTTTTTCAGCCTGCGCTGTGGTCATGGGTGGCAAAGCTTTTGAATTTTTTTGAAGGTGATTTCCTTAGCGTGCCGGCGGTAATTCCTGGTACAGCAGCCGGGAGGAATACCCGTCGATCTTCACCCAGTACATGATCCAGCAGACAAAGGCGGCCAGGCCGCTCAGGATGCCAAGGAAAGGGATCACGCTGCATACTGCAAGGATGCAGTACGCCAGTCCGATCGACTTCCCGGGCTCAATCTCTTCAATGGTCATCTCCCGCTTTTTGAATTCCTGCGCCAGGCTCCTGGCCATGTTGTTCACCACGATGAACATCCACACCAGGTTGAAGAGGGGGATGAGCAGCAGCCATACATTTTCGGGGGGCATGGCCCTGTTTTCGGGCGAACAGCGGTTGAGGGCCTTTTGCAGGGTCAGGATGAAGAAGATCATCGGGATGATGGCCACCAGCAGCATGATCATAATGATGGGAACCAGCGCCAGCGGCGCGTAGACAAAGGCAATCGTTGACAGTATCATATATGTACTCCTTTTTTTGGTTTGTTGATATGCAAATGTAAGGTTTATTCATCCAAAAACATCCCATTTTACATATCGATTAATAAATGATGGGGCAGGTGTTCCCGTCAATGGTTTCTCTGTTATGAATGCCCTGGATGCCAAAGCTTGTTCATATATTGCATAATAAACAACCTAAAGGGTATGGCTGTGTCACATTGACTCCGTTCCCCCGGGGACATATGGTGAGCCGGTATTCAAAACCACGTCAATGCCGGCATCCTGATAAAGACAAAAAAAAGCCGCTAATGCGGCTTTACGGGTGATCCGGCTGGGATTCGAACCCAGGACCCACGGCTTAAAAGGCCGTTGCTCTACCGGCTGAGCTACCGAATCAATTTGCGGGTGCAAAGGTACCCATTTTTTTTGACGGTCAAAATTATTTGATGATTTTTTGGAGGTAAATGGGATGAAAGGCTTGTGAAATAAAGCACGCGCATGGGATCATGGCAATCTGCATGCGCCCCGGCAGGCCGGTCGTAAACAAGCCCGTCAACATAATTGTTATCTCCATTTTTTTTTGTATTTTTGCAGCGGGTAAGTCTTTCACGACCAGCTCCTGCTGAATTCCCCCAGGTCCGGAAGGAAGCAAGGGTAGGCGGTTGTAGCGGTGCGATGATGGTACTTACCCTTTTTTATTATAAAAATAATGTTACTCAGGATACATCCCGAAAACCCGGCCGAAAGGCAGATCCGCACAGTGGCCGAATGCCTCGGCGATGGTGGCGTGGTCATCTTTCCCACCGATACCATCTACGCCATCGGCTGCGACATTTACAAACCCAAGGCCGTCGACAGGGTGGCGCAGATCAAAGGCGTGAACAAACAAAAAGCCAACTTCAGCTTTATCTGCTACGACCTCAGCCACCTGTCGGAATTTACCCGGCCTCTCGACAATGCCGTGTATAAAATGATGCGCCGGAACCTTCCCGGCCCTTTTACATTTATCCTCGACGCTGGCGGCAAAGTCCCGAAAATATTCCAAAGCAAGAAAAAAACCATCGGCATCAGGGTGCCCGATAACAACATTGCCAGGGCCATCGTGGCCGCACTCGGAAACCCCATCATGTCAACCTCCGTGCACGACAACGACGAAGTGCTGGAATATACCACCGATCCCGAACTCATCCACGAACGTTACGCTAACCAGGTCGATATCGTCATCGCCGGCGGCTACGGCGACAATAACCCCTCAACCATCGTCGACTGCACCGGCCCCGACCCCCTAATCATCCGGGAAGGAAAAGGAATGCTGCAGTAGATGGGGGTGGTGTTTCAGGGTTAAATGGTTAAATGCCTGCCCCGAGAATCGGGGGTTAAATTCGTGAGACTGCCTTTTTATGAGCGTAGCGAAATGAAAAGGCTTAGTCGAACGAATCCCGCTCTAGCGGGATAGTGGTTCCGGGTTCCGGGTACCGGATACCGGGAAGTACCGGGTTCAGATTTCAGAATTCGAATGGACAATCTTCCGCGCAGCGGAAACCCCATTTCTCCCTGCAATTTCTGTCCGGTTTGTGATAAAGCCCGTTCCGCCAACATGTCCTTCCCTTCGCATAAGAATATTTCTTAAGTTTGCAGAAACCAATCCCAAAAATGAAATGGAAGAAACTAACGCAATGCCCCAAAAGCCTTCTGCCGGGCTATCGGCCCTGGTCTATGGCCTCCTGCTTTCGGTTGTAATGATCGTTGCTTACCTGCTGCTGTACCTGCTCGACTACAACAAGTCGGCAGTGGCCACCATCATCCCCATCCTGCTGCTTGTCGCCGGCGTTGCACTGGCATCGGCCGACTATCGAAACAAGAAGTTGGGTGGCTTCATCTCATACGGGAAAGCGGTCAAGATCGGCTTTCTCACTGTGCTGTTCGCCGCCTTCGTGATAGCGGTCTATACCTTTGTCTACCACTCCGCTATTAACCCCGGCGAGCTGAATCAATTAAAAAAAGATTCGATACTTGCAATCTACAACATGGATCTTGAGCCTGAAAAAGAGGCACAGGCAGTTCAGATGCAGAAATATATCTTCAATCCGCTTACTTTTTCGGTCATATCAATATTTTCACTGGCCTTCTTCGGCATCATCATCGCCCTGATCACTTCCATTTTCATCAAAAGGGACCAACCGGCCGGTTACAGCATCTGAACCATGGATATCAGTGTAATCATACCCCTGTACAACGAAGAGGATTCACTGCCTGAGCTGACTGAATGGATCGGTCGTGTGATGGGGGAAAACAACTTTTCCTACGAGGCCATCCTTGTTGACGATGGCAGCACCGACGGTTCCTGGCAGGTGATCCGTTCGCTCTGCGAAAAAAACAATAACCTCAAAGCCATTCGTTTCAGGCGGAATTACGGCAAATCGGCGGCCCTTAACTCCGGCTTCGCGGTGGCTGCCGGCGATGTGGTCATCACCATGGACGCCGACCTGCAGGACAGCCCTGAGGAGATCCCCGCACTTTACGGAATGGTAAAGCAGGAAGGCTACGACCTGGTCTCAGGCTGGAAGAAAAGGCGGCACGACCCTATCGGGAAGACCATACCATCGCGTTTTTTTAACCGGATAACCCGCTGGATATCGGGCATCAGGCTGCACGACTTCAACTGCGGGCTCAAGGCTTATAAAAATGAGCTGGTCAAGACCATCGAGGTGTACGGCGAAATGCACCGCTACATACCGCTTATCGCCAAATGGGCAGGCTTCAGCCGGATAGGCGAAAAGGTGGTGGAACACCATGAGCGCAAATACGGCCGGACGAAGTTTGGCTTCGAGCGTTTTGTCAATGGCTTTCTCGACCTTCTCTCCATCACTTTTGTCACCCGCTTCGGCAAGCGCCCCATGCACCTTTTTGGCTCCATCGGCACTTTTTTCTTCCTGGGCGGGGGCATCATCTCACTCTGGATCATCATCGAAAAGGTCTTTAGCCTGGCCCGCCGCGATGTGGTCGACCAGCCCCTGTTCTACCTGGCCCTGCTGGCCATGGTGGTGGGGGTGCAGTTATTCCTGGCAGGCTTCCTGGCGGAGATGATCGCAAGGAATTCGCACGACCGCAACCGTTATGTTGTTCACGAAAGGATCGGCCATGACGATCCCGCAAATGACTGATCGCTGCACCCATGCCGGCTAAAAAAAAGATAATCATTGTCGGACCGGCACATCCCCTCCGCGGGGGCGGGATGTCGACCTTTAACGAACGCCTGGCAAAGGCCTGTTCCGATGCCGGCCACGAAGTGGAGATCATCAGCTTCAAACTGCAGTACCCTTCCTTCCTTTTCCCAGGGAAGTCGCAGTTTACCGATGAACCCGCACCCCCCGGCATTCGCATCCGCAGCCTCATCAACTCCGTGAACCCCATCAACTGGATCCGTACCGGCAACATCATCCGCCGCATGAATCCCGATCTTGTCATTATCCGCTACTGGATCCCCTTCATGGGCCCGGCCCTGGGTACCATCGCCCGCAGGATCAGGAAAAACCGGCACAGCGTGGTCATCGCCATCACCGATAATGTGGTGCCGCATGAAAAAAGGCCGGGCGACAGGGCCCTTACACGCTATTTCCTCAAACCCGTGCAGGGCTTCATCACCATGTCGGCCAGCGTAATGGACGACCTGGAAGGCTTCGATAAGAAAAAGCCGCGGACGCTCTGCCTGCACCCCCTCTATGACAATTACGGCGAACCCATGGAAAGGAAGGAGGCCCTGGCTCAGCTTGGATTTCCTGACGATTGCTCATACCTGCTGTTCTTCGGGCTGGTAAGAAAATACAAGGGGCTTGACCTGCTGATCAGGGCGCTGGCAAGCCCGAAACTGGCCCATTTGCCGCTCAGGCTTATCGTGGCAGGAGAATTTTATGAAGATTTTGATCTTTACAGGAAACTTATTGACGATTTGGGAGTCTGTGATAAAGTGATCATGGAAAACCGTTTTATCCCGAATGCCGCCGTGCGATCTTATTTCTGTGCAGCCGATCTGGTCGTGCAGCCATACAGGGATGCCACCCAGAGCGGCGTTACACAGGTGGCCTATCATTTTGATAAGCCCATGGTGGTGACCCGCGTGGGCGCTTTGCCCGAGATGGTGCCCGACGGCAAAGCCGGCTATGTGGTGGAACCCGACCCGGAAAGGATCGCAGAGGCCATCCGCAGGTTCTTCGATGAAAACCGGCAACATGAATTCACTGCCAACGTAAAAAAAGAAAAGTTAAAATACAGCTGGGACGTCTTTCTCGATGCCATCGACGGACTGGCTGAAAAAATCAGCAACGGAGGATGAGCAGGATATACAGGAGCAAAGCGCCCTTGAGGCTGGGCCTGGCCGGCGGAGGCACGGATGTGCCACCCTACAGCGACCTATACGGCGGAGCAGTGCTCAACGCCACCATCAATATGTACGCCTTCGCCACCATCATCCCCAGAACCGACGGCAAGGTAGTGTTCAAAGCCCTCGACAACGGTGAGGAGCTTGTCTGTGAGGCGCAGGAGCGCTTTGTGCTTGACGGCAAACTCGATCTGCTCAAGGGCATCTATAATCGCGTGGTGAAGGATTTCGGGGGCGAACCCCTATCGTTCGAGCTTTCCACTTTCGTCGACGCCCCTCCGGGATCGGGCCTCGGTACTTCTTCAACCCTTGTGGTAACCATCCTGGGCGCCTTCGCCGAATGGCTGAAGCTTCCCCTGGGCGAGTACGACCTGGCAAGGCTGGCCTATGAGATCGAACGGGTCGACCTCAATATGGCCGGCGGCAAGCAGGACCAGTATGCGGCCACCTTCGGAGGGGTGAACTATATGGAGTTTTACAACGGCGACAAAGTTGTGGTGAACCCACTGCGGATCCGCAACGAATACCTCGACGAACTGGCCTACAACCTGGTGCTCTTCAATACCGAAACCAGCAGGCTCTCCTCGGAGATCATCGCCCGTCAATCGAAGAACATCGAGGAAAGAGACCCCGGATCCCTCGATGCCACCCACAAACTTAAGATACAGTCGATGATGATGAAGGAAGCCATCCTCAAGGGCGAACTTGACCGTATCGGCGAGATCCTCGACTACGGCTGGCACAATAAGAAGTTACTGGCTCCCGGCATCAGCAATCCCATGATCGACGAGCTTTACCAGACTGCACTCAAATGCGGCGCCACCGGCGGCAAGATCTCCGGTGCAGGCGGCGGCGGCTTCATCCTCTTTTACTGTCCCAACAACACCCGTCACAAGGTGATCGACGGGCTCAGGAAATTCGGCGGCCTTGCTCATCCATATGAATTCACGGTTAAAGGTCTGAAGACCTGGTCGATATGAAATAAAGGTCCGGTTACCGGACATCGGGTGCCCTGTACACACCGTTTGCAAATAACCGTTTAAGTAGTCCCTTTCATTTTTACAACGAAGAGCTGTCCGGTTTCATACTTCACCACTTTTACGGGTTCTCCTTTCTCTATGTAGCCCGTAAGTGCCGTGGCATCGTAAACGTTATCATCGATCCTGACCTTTCCGGCAGGCCTGAGCACGGTATAGGCGATTCCCTCCCTGCCGAGTACGCCCTTGTATCTTGTATCTGAAACGGTGTATCCCTGTTCTGAATGCTGCTCGGCTTCCAGTGCAAGATGGCCGAAGATGGTGGTGGTAAAAAGCTTTCTGCTGATCCAGAAAGATCCGATAAGCGCAAAGAATATTGCTATGATCACAATGAAAAAGGCAGTGGTAATGGCTTCGAAGGCAACTCCGCTGAAGTCGAGGCCTACATTGCCCACCAGGCTCAGGGTAAGCCCGGCAATGATCAGGATGATGCCGGATATGCCGGCAACGCCGAAGCCGGGTATGGCAAATATTTCGATGAGCACCAGTATCACACCCACTACGAAGATGATGATCTCCCAGTGGTCGGCCAGCCCTTCCAGGTAAAGGGGTGCGAAGTACAGCATGGCCGCGATCACCGAAGCGATCAGTGGAAATCCTACCCCGGGGCTTTGCAGTTCAAAATAGATGCCGCCGATGATGATCATGATCAGGATGCCGCTCACCAGCGGGTTGATCAGAAAACCGATAACCTTGTCGGTGCCGGTCGGCCGGTGCTCGATGATCTCATATTGCCGGTGTCCTGCATCTTCCATCAGTTGTGCAATGTTTTCGACCCTCCCTTCGCAGAAGCCGTAGCGTATGGCCTCACTGGTGGTCAGGGTCAGCACTTTGCCGGTATCGACAATGCCGGCAATGTAAATGTCGGGGTCGACCATGGCCTGGGCAATGTCAGGGTCGCGGCCCTTTGCTTCGGCAGTGGAGCGCATCCACGAACGCATATACGACTGGTATTTGTCGGGTACGGGCTCGCCGGTCTGGTCAACCACCGTGGCCGCCCCGATGCTGGCTACGGGAGCCATGTAAATGCTGTCGCATGCAATGGCGATCAGGGCACCGGCCGAAGCGGCGTTATTGTCGATGAATACATACACGGGAATGTCACTGTTCAGGATCCTGGTACGGATCGAATCGGCGGCATCGACCATCCCCCCGTAAGTGTTCATGTGGATAAGCACAATGTCGGCCCCTGTTTCCCTGGCCTCGCGGAAAGCACGCTTCGTGGTCCTCACGGCAGGAGGGGCGATCTGTTCCCGGATGTCAAATTTATATACCCGTACAGGCTTGTCAAGGCTGTCGCCCTGGCCCTGCAGCATCAAAGGGAATCCCATGCACATCAGGCATGAGACGATAAGCAATCGGATGGTCTTGTTCATACAAGGAATGTTTTGGAACTGCGATATGTGTGTAAATATAATCCTTTATGCGGGAACTGACAAATCTTTTGTCTTTTTGCTGAAAATACCATCGTCCATTTCCCGGGAGGATGGCGCGCGATGAGAATAAAAGTATTGTCTGCGTCAGAAGTACTCCCTGAGCAGGCCGGCCAGCTCCCGGTAAACGGAGGGGTTGCCGCATACGATCTCCCTGCCGCTGATATAATTTTTGCCGCCACTGAAATCGCTGCATATGCCGCCGGCTCGTTCGAGGATGAATGATCCGGCTGCAACATCCCAGGGCTTGAGGCCGTATTCCCAGAAGCCGTCAAAACGGCCGCAGGCCACCCATGCCAGGTCAACGGCCGCCGAACCGAACCTCCTGATGCCACGGCAGCCACGCATCAGCCTTCCCAGCAAAGCCAGGTAAGCCTCCTGCCTGCTGAAATCGGAATAGGGAAAGCCGGTGGCAAGCAGCGAATCGTCGAGCCTCTCTGTTGCCGAAACGCTGATCACCCTGCCGTTCAGCAGGGCGGGACCGCCTTCCGTGGCATGGAAACATTCGCCCGACACCGGCTCAAACACCGTGCCCATAACCACTTCCGATCCCTTCATCAGGGCCACGCTGACGGAAAAAACGGGCAGGCCGTGTATAAAGTTGGTGGTGCCGTCGAGGGGGTCGATCACCCAGTTATAAGCCATCTTCTTAAATTCCACACTGTCTTCCTCCGCCAGGATGCCTGCATCCGGCAGGAGCTGCCGAAGGCGGCCGATGAGCATCTTCTCAGATTGCCGGTCCACGAAGGTTACGTAATCGTGAAGGCCTTTGGCGGCGACGTCTTCCCCTTTCAGACCGCCCTGTTCAGATAATATGTATGAGCCTGTTTCTGTGCATATCTCATTCAGTGAACGGCCGATCTCTAAAAGGTCCATGACAACTTTTTTTCAGTTTCTTAAATAATGAACACGCCATCTTCATCCATATTGATAAGCTTCACATCGGCTATCTGGTTGATCAGTGCCGGATCGAAGGCTGTCTTTACCCTGACATAATTCCTGGTGAATCCGTGCATGTGTCCATTGCTGTTGTCGGATTCGAAAAGCACCGATGCGCCGGTGTTTACATTCTTCAGGTAAAACGCCTTTTTCTTTTCTTCGGAAAGCAGGTGAAGGATGTGGCTTCGTTCTTTTTTTATTTTATTTCCTGTCTGGTGATCGAATTTGGCCGCTGCGGTACCCGGCCGGGCCGAATAGGTGAACACATGCATGTAAGAAATGTCAAGGCCTTCGAGGAAACGGCAGGTATCGGAAAAATCCGCTTCCCCTTCTCCCGGGAAACCGGTGATCACGTCGGTGGCAATGCAGGCCAATGGTATCAGCTTCCTGATCTTTTCCACACGGTCGGCGAAAATACCGGTGTCATATTTCCTGTTCATCGCCCGCAGGATACGGTCGGAGCCTGATTGCAGGGGGATATGAAAGTGGGGGAGCAGCCTGCCTGAATCTGCCATCACCCGTATGATCCTTTCATCAAGCAGGTCGGGCTCAATGGATGAAAGCCTGATCCTGCCAATGCCGCCGAGCTTGTCCAGTTCATGGAGAAGCTGGTAGAAGGATTCACCGTTCTGCCTGCCAAAATCACCGATGTTGACACCGGTGATCACGATCTCTTTCACGCCTTCTGCGATGATACTGCGTGCGGCCTCCATCGTGTCGGCGATCCGGGCACTCCTGCTTCTTCCACGGGCATGCGGGATGCTGCAGTAAGAACAGAAGTAATCGCAGCCATCCTGCACCTTCAGAAAAGAACGGGTGCGGTCGCCTTCCGACCAGGAAGGGACGAATAGCCTGCTCTGCCCGATGTCTCCTGCTTCACGAAGGGTGCCGGTCGCCTTGCCGGCCTTATGCAGGAAGTGGTGTAACCCGAATTTTTCATCGTTTCCCAATACCAGGTCAACCTCATCCATATTTGCCAGCTCCTGCCCGCGCAATTGCGAAAAACAGCCGACCACCGCTACCAGGGCGCCGGGGTTTCTCTTTTTCGCCTGCCGGATCGCCGCCCGGCATTTTTTTTCCGCCTGTGCCGTCACCAGGCAGGAATTGATCACATAAACATCGGCTTTATCCCGGTATCCAACGATCTCATACGCCCTGGCCCTGAGGTCACGTGCAATGGTCGAGCTTTCCGCAAAGTTCAGTTTGCAGCCAAAGGTCTGAAATGCGATGCGTTTTCCAGGCATACCGCAAAGATAGAGAATTCGGTGTTTTGATGCAGCATGCAGGTATTCCTGTATGAATAAAAGGATAATTCCGGGACAAAATGAATTGGGTTTCTAAAGCCTGATTGATCCCGCTTTATCCGGATTGCTGCATGCCTGGGGGTGGGCGCCGGATTGACGTTCTGTAAGGGGCGCAAGAAACGAACTGAATTAACAAATCAACAAGCCCTGAAAGCACACCGGCTTGCCGGGTTCATCTCACGGCCCGCTGTATCACGATCCCTGCTACGATCAGCACCAGGCCCGCGATGGTATAGCCGTAAATGGCTTCCCCCACGAACAGTGAAACGAAGATCAGTGAGAGAAAGGGTGAAATATAAACAAGGTTACTAACCTTGGCGGTACTGGATGATATTTGTAAGGCTTTCAGCCATAGTACAAAAGTGAGTCCCATCTCGAACAAGCCGATATACAGGCTTCCGGCCATGCCAGGATAGGAAATGATATAGGTCCCGCCACGAACCGCTACATAGATAAGGACGTAGGTAAACCCAAAAACAAAGTTCAGCAGCATTTTCGATGTGTCTTCGCGCCGGTCTTTCATGTTCATCAGCCAGAATGAGGCCCAGAATACGCTGCTGGCCAGGGCAAGGAAGATGCCCAGTGGATCGGAAAAACTGATGTCGCTGACCGATCCTTTCATGATGATGACCAGCATCCCGGCAAAGCTGATGAAAAGGGCCATGATACTAAGCAGGCTGATCCTTTGCCTCAGCACGGGTATTGACATGAGCACCAGTGTAATTGGCCAGACATAGTTGAGTGCCACGGCTTCCTGGGCCAGCAGCAGGTCATAAGCCTTGAACAGTACCAGGTAGTATGCAAAGGGATTCAGCAGACCCATGATGGCACTGTTCAGCCAATGCCTGCCACTGACCCGGAAACATGCGGTGAACCCTCCGCCGATAAGTTTCCAGGCCATGAGAAAAATCAGTGAGACAAAGCTGGCGTGAAGCAGCAGCAGCTCAGCCGGCAGAAACGAAAGGCTTATCTTGAATGCCGATCCGGCCGTCGACCAGAAAAGCACTGCGGCCAGTGCCAGCATGTATGCCTTTTGTTGTTTTCCCATTATCTGATCATGGCCCATGAAGGAAATACCCCTGGCTCGATCCCGAACACCGCCGGGGCGATATAATAGGTTGCCAGGGTGATGAGGATGGCGCCTGCCAGGTTCAGCACCAGGCCGGTTTTCGCCATTTCTATCATTCTGATCCGGTTCGTCCCGAAAATAATGGCGTTGGGAGGGGTGGCCACGGGCAGCATAAATGCCATGGAAGCCGAAAGCGTGGCGGGCAGCATGAACAGCAGGGGGTTGATCCCGCCTGCAATGGCGATGCCTGCCAAAACGGGCAGCAGCATCTCCGTTGTGGCAGTATTGCTCGTAAGCTCTGTCAGGAAGGTCATCATGAGCGAAATGGCCAGGATCACCACAATGGGATGGGCCGATGACACCCATTGCAGTTGTTCGCCGAACCACATCGAAAGCCCCGACTCCTTGAATCCGCTGGCAAGGGCAAAACCACCCCCGAAAAGCAATACGATGTTCCATGGCAGGCCCCGGGCAGTCTTCCAGTCGAGGATGCTTTCATTTTGTTTGCTCCTGGCGGGGATAACGAAAAGGAGGATGGCATAAAAAATGGCTACGGTGCCGTCGTTAATATATTCGGGTGTGTTAAAGAGCCCGGCCCAGCCGGGGATCCTTGCAAAGCCAAAATCCAGTCCCGCCCGGGTGAGCCAGCTCACCGCCAGCAATATGAAGATGACAAGGACGGCTTTTTCTTCAAAGCCGGCTTTGCCCAGCCGCCGGTATTGTTCGCCGAAGGCACCGTAACCCTTTATTGACTGTTGTTTTCGGCGCGGTCGGTACAGAAGGAAGAGATATCCCCAGGCCAGGATAAAAAAGGAAACGCTTACCGGCAGTGCGAACATGAACCATTGGGTAAAAGATATTTCCGGCGCATCCGGGAAATAGATGCTGAATATCCTGGCGAAAGAGAGGTTGGGCGGTGTTCCCACCAGGGTGGCGATGCCGCCGATGGATGCGCTGTAAGCGATGCCCAGCAACAGGCCGGTGGCGTATTTTCCGGTTCCTTCATCGCCGGCGTTCTCTTCGAGCTTTTCGATCACCGACAGTACAATCGGGATCATCATCATGGCCGTTGCGGTATTGGAGATCCACATCGACAGGAAGGCTGTGGCCAGCATGAACCCGAGCAGGATACGGGCCGGGCTTGCACCGGTGAACATCAGTATCCTGAGTGCGATGCGTTTGTGCAAACCCCATTTCTGCATGGCCAGCGCCACCATAAAACCGCCGATGAACAGAAATATCACATGGTTGAAATAGGTGGCGGAAACATCCCTTCCGTCCATGATCCCCAGCAGGGGAAAGAGCGCCACCGGGATCAGTGAGGTGGCAGCCAGGGGGATGGCTTCCGTTACCCACCACACGGCCATCAGCAGGGCTACGGCAAGTGTGGCGCTAACCGCGGGCTGGCCGGGTTCCAGCTCGGTAAAAAACAGGAAGTACACAAATAATACAGGCCCCGCAAGCAATCCCGCTTTCTGAAGCCTGTGGCTGCCCGCGGGGATTTTTCTGATACTGTTCTTCATCGATGAGCCTTTACATGGCGAATATAGTGGATTAATAAAAAAATAACAAGGTGCCCAAAACAATTATATGAATATTTAATAGCTTTGCAAGCCATTTAAATTAAGGATTATGAAAAGATTAGCGGTAGTTGCCTTTGGCGGGAATGCACTGCTGAGGGCAGGAGAGGACGGCACCATCGAGCAACAGGAAGCAAATGCCTTCCATACGGGTGAACGCATGCTCATCCTGTTGCAGAACAATTATAACCTGGTGATCACACACGGCAACGGGCCGCAGGTAGGAAACATCCTGCTGGCAAACAAGGCAGGCCATAAGCTGTTTGGCCTGCCCGAGATGCCCCTCGATATCTGTGTTGCCTATTCGCAGGGATTTATCGGGTACATCATCGAGCAGCAATTGCGGAATGTGCTGCGCGCCAATGAACTCGACAGGGACATTATTTCCATCATCACCCAGGTTCTGGTAACAAAGGATGATCCTGCCTTCAAAGATCCCAAAAAACCCATCGGACCGTATTATTCAAAGGAGGAGGCCGACAAGATGGCCGGGGAAACCGGTTCGAAATTTTCCGAAGACCCCCGCGGGCGCGGATACCGCAAGGTAGTGGCATCGCCCAAACCCCTCGTGATCTCCAACGTGGACACCATCCGCAAGATCTCCCGCGAAGGCCACATCGTTATAGCGGTGGGCGGAGGCGGGATCCCCGCCTATTATGCCGCCGAGAATAAGCTGAAAGGCATCGATGCCGTGATCGACAAAGATCTGGCATCGGCCCTGCTGGCAAGCCAGATCAATGCCGACAAATTCTTTATCCTTACCGATGTGCCCAAGGTATACCTGAATTTTAACACACCCCAGCAAAAGGCCATCGATCGTATGTCGGTGGCGGAGGCACGCAGGTACCTCGATGAAGGCCAGTTTGCCGAAGGAAGCATGGCACCCAAGATACGTGCCGCCATCCACTTCGTGGAACATACCGGAAAGGATACCATCATTACCAGCACGGAAAGGCTCGGGATCGACGACGGCGGAACAAGGGTGGCCATCGTCTGATGTTCATTCGGAAGGTTTCAGGTTCTCAACGGTAAAAATATCATCGGTCAGACCCTGGTCGAAAATCACATCATTCATCAGTATTTTTGTGGAGTGCTGCTTTTTCAGGTCGGTCATCACAACCTCTTTGGCGTTCCAGTAACCGCCGGTTTTCTCATAACGGTAGCTTGCTTCCTTGTATTTCTTCCCGCTTTTGTCAAAATATTCCATGTGCATCGGATAAAAATATTCGGGGTGCTGCCTGATGATGATCTTGCTGTATTGTGACTTATCCGACCTGGGCGTCAGCTCCAGCAGGTAATGATCATCCGCCGTACCGGCGAGCCTGGGGAAAAAACGTTCTGAATAGGGCTCGGTGGCCATATCTTCATAAGAAAAATCAGTACCCGTAAATGCCTGGCTCTTGGCCAGAAGGGATATCTTTTTCGGACTTCCGAAAGCGGGCATGTAAAGCCACATCACTCCATCAGGCAGCGAAAGCGTGGCGATGCCTGCCTGCGATTCGGGCTTGGTGTACCTGTATAGCTTGTGGTACCTGCCCTTCTGGAACATCTCCGCTTCGCGGACTTTCTCGGTTCCCGCCTTGTCGATAAGGATAATGCTGATCCTGCCCTGTTTGTCCCTGGGCGAGAACATCACATTGTCGAGCTTTGCCAGCAGGTCGTGGGCATCCTGCGCCATCAGGGCGGGCATGAGGAGGAACAGGGCCAGGGATAGAAGAATGTTACGGGTTTTAAACAGATGCATGGGGCTTGTCTTTTTTTCGTAAAAGTCTTTCGGTCCGCCTGCTGTCAAGGATGAGGATCACCGGCAACAGCGTGAGTGACCCGATACCGGAGCCGACCATGCTGAGGGCGACCAGGAAACCAAAGTACTGCAGCGGTACCATTTCTGAGAACAAAAGTATCAAAAATCCTGCCGAAACACTGATCACATTAATGACGATCCCCTTGCCACTGATAAGGATGGTCTCTTCAAGGGCTTGGCCGATGTCGTTTTTCCTGTCCTTCATCAACTGTTTTACATTGTTGATCACATGGATGGAATAATCGATGCCGATGCCCAGCGCCACGCTGGCAACAAGCACCGTTGCGATGTTCAGGGGAATGCCTGCAAACCCCATTACCCCAAACAGTATGATGATGGCGGCTATGATGGGAATGGTGGTATAAAAACCCGTTTTCAGCGACCGGAGGATGATCCCCACGATGACGATCACCATGATGATGGCAATGCTCAGGCTGCCAAGCTGACTTCTGATCAGGCTGTTGTCCATGGTCACATCGACAAAGGGCATACCGGTGATCTCTATCCGGCAGTTTTCATTGCTGTGTGTTTCTATAAAGGCTTTCATATAGCGGGCAAACTCGATCTTCGAGCGGTTGTCGGCCGAAACAAATTTGGATATGATCACGGCTTCGTCAAGTGATTCATTTACATAGGCCCGCATGATCTCGTTCCCCTCGAGCAACCACCAGAGCTGTTCGATCTGCTCCTTTTCACCGGGTATCTTCCTTCCCTCTCCAAGGGCATCGCTGATCTCCAGGATAAGGTCGGCTACCGATTGGGTTGCAATCACATCAGGACTTTGCTGCATGTGCTCAGCCGTTTCCACCATCAGGTTCAGGAGTTCGGGACTTTGAACGTCGCCGCTGAAAACCACGAAAATGGGCTTGGAGCCGCCAAACTTGTTGATCATGATGTTCTCGGCCAGGCGGGCGGGATTGTTGCGTTTGAAATAATCCTGTATGTCAACGCTTCTCTCGATCAGGAATATGCCGGAAATACTGATCAGGATCAGGATGCTCCAGGTAGTGAGGATATATTTCGGATGTCTGACGAGCAGTCGTTTGAGTGGAGCCAGGAAATAATCGGTCAGGAGCGACCGTTTTACTTCTTGTTTTTTCCCGGCCAGTTTCTTGTTGTATATCGAAAATCCTGCGATCACGGCGGGGGTAAAGAAGAGGGAGAGCAGGGCGGCAAAAAGGGTTCCGAGTGAAGTAAAGATGCCAAAATCGCGGATCATGTCGAGGTAGGATGCGAAAATGAACGACATAAAGCCGATCGCTGTGGTAACAGCGGCCAGTACAACAGGAATAAAGATATAGATCAGGGCTTTGAGCAGGGCTTTGCGCCGGTCGGTGTCGCGCATCTGTTTGATGCGGTTCAGCACATGGATCGAATAAGCACTGCCAACTGCCAGCAGAATGATGGGTATATTGTTGGATATCATCGAGAGGCGGTAGCCGAATAAGGCCATGAGCCCCATTGTCCAGATAATGGCAATGGCCACATTTACCAGTGGCAGCACAACCCCCCGGATACTTCTGCATGCGAAGGCCAGGATGATGGTGATCAGCAGAAAAGCCATGGGCAGCAGACGCAGGAGGTCGGACGAGATCAGGCCCGAAATGGCTGTTACCATCATGGGTGAGCCGGCATAATAAAGGGTTTCCGGAATGTCCATGGCTGAGGTTTTCCGGATCACTTCGAGGGCAACCTGTTCGGCATCCGCCTCTTCGCCCAGCGAAAAGATGATCAGCGTGGCCGTGCCGTCTTCCGAAACGATGCTTCCTTTGTAAAGGTCTTTTGAATACACCCTTTCGCGCAGGAGGTTCAGCTCTTCCCGGCTGCGGGGCAGTTCATAATCATCTACCAGCTTACCGATCACAAGCCCGTCGTCGCCGCCCCTGATATCGATAATGTTCGTAAGGCTGCTCACGCCTATCACGCCTTCAATATTTGCAATGGTGTCGGTGATCCGCCGCACCTGCTCAATAACCCCGGTCCTGAAAATATCTTCCGTTTCCAGGATCACCATGCCCATTTTGTTGCTGCCAAATTGCCTGGCAACCCGCTTGAGCATGGCCGCATCCGGATCGTCGTCGGGGAGGGAGCTGATCACATCCGAATTGATCTGCATATAACGGATCTGGTATGCCGTAAAAACAGTAAAGGCCAGTACAAGGCTGAAGATCCACCAGCGATACCTGAGTATTGATTTGGCAAGTTTATTCATCTTTCTTTAAATGCATGTGTATACCGGTAAAGAGACGTTGATAATCCGTGAATTTAACTTTTACATAACAACATTTCCGGCTGAATGTTATTCTCCTTTATGTGTTTTTACAAAAAAAGCCACCTTTTCGAGGGAAGTGATCATGTCGTACTCTTCAAGGTGGATCTCTTTCGGGACGTTGACCGGTTTCGGGGTGTAATTGAGCAGCCCCCTGACCCCGGCATTTACCAGAATGTCTGCAACCGTTTGCGCCACTTCACCCGGGACCGTAATGATGCCGATCTCGATCTTTTTTTCCTTTACAATGCGCGGTATGTCGTCGATATGAAAACAGTCGATGCGGTGGAACTTCCTGCCTACCTTGTTGGTGTCAACATCAAAAACGGCAACGATCGACAGCTTGGTGCGTTTCCCGCTGAAGTAGTTGGTGATGGCCCGGCCCAGGTTCCCGATGCCGGCAACGCATACGTTGATGCCCTCGTCGCTGTCGATGATCTGCCCGATCAGGTCGATCAGTTCCTTTACATTGTATCCATTGCGCAGGGTTCCCGTATACCCGATCAGCATTATGTCGCGCCTGACCTGTACTGCAGTGATATGCTGTATGATTGCTATTTCGTGTGAGAAAATGTGCGTCATGCCTTTTGCATGGCATAGCAGCAATGCACGCCTGTACTGGCTGAGGCGTTCAATGGTTTTATGTGGCAGGTGTTTCATCGGAGAAACAGATTGGATGTCTACAATTGCTGGCTGCAAAATTAGACCTGCGCAAGGAGGAATGCAAGAAAAATGTTAATTTTTTCACAATGTGAAAAAATAACACTGGAAACCTCAGGGTGTATGGCCTTTCGTGGCCGAAGGGTGGCAGTCGAGATCGGGAATATAGGGCTTGATGTCGAGCAGTGGCGACCCGTCGAGGATGTCCCGCTGGCGCGCGTTTCCGAACGCGTGCAACTGTTTTCTCGTCTCCTGACGAGATCATTACTTTATAAAAAACTCAATTGTATACACAGGAATCCGGTCATTGAAATGATTGTTGAAAAGGAAGAGGACGATCACTTCAGTTCAGTAAGGAATTATGCAGATCCTGATTCGCTGATTGAAATCACCAGGGAAAGTAAACTACTGATTACGTATTAAATTGCGCGTTTGGAAACGCGCTGACAGTTGCACGCGTCAGAGCCTAAAATCCGCAAGTATTGTTAATAAAAAGCTGTAAAACTTTGCAAAGCAGAGTCTTACAGCTAGTGC
>Ga0334898_1000241_pt1 | contig 98885 bp, 98 predicted proteins | sample GraSluR3_MG_10_FD_207228 | JGI IMG/M metagenome (GOLD analysis project Ga0334898, IMG submission 207228) | Sludge microbial communities from methane-producing bioreactor in Wageningen University, Netherlands - Granular Sludge_3_08-R3 | ecosystem: Engineered > Bioreactor > Anaerobic >... | reverse complement strand
TTTTCTCCTTGTTCTTTTTCGATAATTTTCGGAAGAACAAGGAGTTTTTTTTTGCCTTTTTACTAACTTTTTTGGGAACTCTCTTTTTTGGACTTAGATGTATCCTTTCTTTTTTGGAACGACAATCGTAAAAAAGTATAGGTGTTCTTAAACATAATCACATATTATCCGGTGCGTTTACGCCGATTAAATCCAATCCGGTTTTGAGGATATTCTTAACGGAACGAACCAACACTAATCTTCGTGAAGTGGCGGTTTTATCCTCGCTAACAACACGATTATGATGGTAAAACCTGTGGAAAGCAGCCGCTATCCCCTCAAGATACATCGGCACGCGATGAGGTTCCAGCGAATTTCCAATCTCGACAAGCGTATCGGGGAATTTCAAAATCTCCAATGCAAGTTCGCGACCCTCGGGACTGTCGATAATAGTTTCGGCATTAAAATCGGGAGCAGCGCCTTTAGCCCCGGCATGGTCTAAAACGCCGGAGATACGGGCATGCGCGTATTGAACATAGAACACGGGGTTATCATCCGACTGATGTTTTGCCACTTCAAGGTCGAAATCCAACGAGGAGTCGGTTTTCCTCATCACAAGAAAATACCTGCCCGCGTCAACGCCAATCTCGTCGATAACCTCATCCAAGGTAATCATATCGCCGGTGCGTTTCGACATCCGAACCGCCTCACCCCCGCGAAAGAGATTTACAAGTTGTCCGATTATCACGTTAAGGTCAACATTATGCCCCGCCATTTCGGCAAAAACCTTAACCGCGGCGTTTATACGCGAAACGTAGCCGTGATGGTCAGCGCCGAACACGTTTATAAGCTCATCAAATCCCCGCTCGATTTTCTTACGATGGTATGCTATATCCACCGCGAAATATGTATAACTCCCGTCCGCCTTGACAAGCACACGGTCTTTATCATCACCGAAATCCGTAGTGCGAAACCACAAAGCCCCATCCTGCTCATAAAGAATCCCCGCCCGTTCAAGTTGCCTGATTGTATCCTCCACGAACCCCGACTCGCGCAGGGTTATCTCGGAGAAATAATTATCAAACTCCGTGCGGAATTTAAGGAGAGTTTCTTTCTGCATATTAAGCAAAATATCCTTAGGTTCGCCGTCAATAGCGGCAATTTCTTTTATATATTCGCCGTGATAGCCGTTTTCGGGAATAGGTTTACTCTCACGCACGGCGGAAACGCTTTGATTGAGCAACTCAATCTGGTTACCGGCATCGTTAACATAAAACTCCGCAAACACGTCCGCGCCACAGAATTTAAGTATCCGCTTCATAGAATCCCCGATAGCCGCCCATCTTCCGTGACCTATATGTAACGGTCCGGTGGGGTTAGCGCTCACATACTCAAGCAGGATTTTTCTCCCCGAAAGAGCATCGTTCTTGCCGAAATTTTCGGTCAGCGCCGCCTCACGAACCGTGTCATCTATAAATTTGTCCGACAGAAAGAAATTGACAAACCCCGGTCCCGCTATCTCCACCTTATCAAATTCGGGATAAGCCGACAGTCTCCCCACCAACGCCGATGCAACATCGCGGGGGTTGCGTTTAAGTTCCCTTGCAAGCGACATCGCAACAGGCGTAGCGTAGTCCCCGTATTGACGATGGTCGGGGTAATTTATCTGTATGGAGTCCGTTTCAATCGAAAACTCATCCTTAACGGCATCGGCAACATAGTTTTTGATTTTTTCCTTTGGGGTCATTGTATCTCCTTATTTATAGTGTGCAAAATTAATCTATCCCGAAACGGGAACATAATCGTCTTTTTCGCTGTCGTATTTCAATTCTCCGATAAATTTACCGTCCTTGCTCCATCCGACAATTTTCCATAAGTCAAATTCTGTATTATTAATCAGACTTTTTTCAGCCAAGCCGCCGAATTTGAGTTTACCGCTTTCGTAAAATCCGACCATCCCAAGTTTTAACTTTCCCGACGGGGTATCAAAAATTTGGGGGTCTGAAATCCAAGCTCCGTTAATTTTACCGCTCTCATAAAACAAAATTCTATTTAACCTTAATTTTCCAAGCGGGATGTCAAGCAACTGCGGTTCTAAAAGATGAACAAGCCTGAGTTTCCCGCTTTCATAAAAATCAACCGCCCTCAGTTTAAATATACCGAACCGGGTATTTACGGATTGAGGCTCCGACATACTAAGACTGCGAATTTTACCGCTCTCATAAAAAATAATCCAATTCGGTTTCAATACTCCCGACGGGGTTTCAACGTTTTGCGCTCCCGAAAGGTCGATACCCTGCATATTACCGTTTTGGTAAAAAGCAATCGCCGAAATCTGTAACTTTCCCGATGGTGTTTCAATAGCCCGTGGTTCGGAAAGCCAAACCCTCTCTAATTTTCCGTTTTCATAAAACCTGATTTCATTGATAGAAACCTCTCCCGACAGGATTTGAATCGACACGGGTTCCGAAAATAAAATGTCTTTTACTTTTTCGTTATCGTAATACTCAACCGAACATCCCGTATCGCATTTTAACCTTCCGACAGAGGTATCAAAAAAAGTCGGTTCTGAAATCACAGCTTTGCCCCCTGTATAAAACTATTCATCAATTAACAGTAATTTCGGATATATAACAATTCTCCATACCAACCGTTTCAATTTTCTTATCTATTCCGAATTCGCCTTTTAAAAAATATATGCAAATATTCGTATCCAACAAATAGGATTTCATAGTTTAATCTCTTTCTTTTCATAATGACGGGATTGACGAATTTCATCTATGATTTCATTAGCGGAAAGCGAGGATTGAAATTTCCCATAAGTCGTTTTTAGTTTATCCCATTTTTTCTGCTCATCAACCAAAATAGAATCCGATATTTTTGAAATAAGAGCAACCTTGTCCTCAAAGGATAAATTCCTCATCAGCAATAAAAGACTGTCTAAATTATGTTTTGACATAGTCCCTCCGAAATTTCCCGGCACCCTGATATATTATAACCCCGTGTCGGTATTGACGCAACAAAAACCTAAGTTTTAAGCTCGGCGATAGTAGCGCCTCTCCCGCCTATATAATAAGGCGCATCGTAATAATTATCCACGAAATCGGTTTTAGCCAAGATACCGCGCACAATCTCGCGTTGCACACCCTTACCCTTGCCGTGAATAATCCTGACCGACTTAAAACCCCGCTTATTCGCTTCAACCAGATAAGCCTCCACAAGGATTTTAACCTCTTTCGGCTTAAAATTATGCAAATCAATCTCTTCCTCTATTTCAATCTCAACAGCCTCATCGTTAATCAAAAAAAGCTCATCGGCGCGATTAACCGAATAGGTCGGTTCAAAAGGAAGCGTGTCCCGTGTAAAAAACCCCCATTCAACAAAAGCGAAATCCGCCCCGCAATTATGCGCAAACTCGCAATCGGTAGGACTGTCCCCCACGATAAGGCAGTCGGATACCTCCAATTTTTTACCCTGCGAAGCGTAAAACCTCAGTATCTTATCGAAACTTTCGCGATGGGGTTTTGCCTTAGCGGTATCGACTGATTCTATGGTGTCGAAATAATCCAAAATCCCGTTATTCTCAAGAGTTACACGGGTGCCGTTACTCCCCTTATTTGTAGAAATAGACAAAAGCACGCGGCTTTTCAGATTTTTCAAAAGCTCGTTTATACCGGGAAAAGGCTTTTCGCCCTTAATATACCTGTAATATGCCTCGCGATAAACCTGCCGTCCCCGTTCAATATCCTCAACGCCGATATTTCTTAAAATATCCTCAAGAGTATGCCCGATATACAACTTGCCCTTTTCCGAGTTGATTTTCGGAAGATTAAAAAAATCGAGAGTATCGTAAAGCGCCGATATTATAGACCCCCGGCTGTCGATAATAGTCCCGTCAAGGTCAAATATATATAGAAGATATTTCATAGCATCTATTCTGATATATAATCAAGACGCATATTAATACCGCGATTTTGACAATACCGCTTAACCTCGGTAATGGAAAGCTCGCGGAAATGGAACAGGGAAGCGGCAAGAGCGCCCGTCGCTTTCCCCTCTATAAACGCCTCGGCAAAATGCTCAAGCGTTCCTGCGCCTCCCGATGCAATCACTGGAACGGAAACGCTGTCCGCAATAGCGCGGGTAAGTTTAAGGTCATAGCCGTTTTTAGTCCCGTCGCAATCCATCGAGGTAAGCAAAATTTCGCCTGCGCCGTATTCATTCATACGCTTAGCCCATTCAATAGCGTCAATCCCCGTATCAATACGTCCGCCGTTAATAAAAACGTTCCACTTGGAATCGCCGACCCGTTTGGCATCAATAGCCACAACGATAGTAGATGTGCCGAAAGCGCGGGCGGCTTCGCGAACAAATTCGGGGTTTTTTACCGCAGCTGAGTTTATGGAAACCTTGTCCGCTCCTACATTAAGCACCGCGCGTATATCATCAAGGGTGCGTATCCCCCCTCCGATAGTAAACGGGATAAAAATTTCTTTTGCGACCTGTTGTGCCATATCGACAACGGTAGCGCGGTTTTCGTGGCTTGCGGAAATATCCAAAAAGACAAGTTCGTCGGCGCACTCCTCGTTATAAAACCGCGCATTCTCAACCGCATCACCGGCATCACGAAAATTAACAAAATTAACCCCTTTAACCACGCGTCCCTTATCTATATCAAGACAAGGAATAATTCTTTTAGCAAGCATAGTATCTCCTTATAAGAAACAATATATAAATAATAACCGTCATATTTTATCAAAAAGTTGGATTTTTTTCAAATATGGATTTAAAATATTGCATAAGTTGAATGTTTCTGAGGAAAAAAATGTCGGATGAGGTGTTTTTAGCACGCCAGCCCATTCTCAACAAGAACGGCGAAATATTCGCCTATGAAATCCTATACCGCTCTAGTATGAAAAACCAAGCGAATTTTACCGATGACCTTTTTGCTACCGCACAGGTTTTAGCCAACACATTAAATAATTTCGGTCTAAAAAAAATTACGGGCAGCAAACTCGGATTTATCAACGTTAATCATACGGTTGTTCATAAGGACGTTTTCAGTTTCCTTGACCCGGAAAAATTTGTGTTTGAAATACTTGAAACCACCGACCTTGATATATACCTGCTTGAAAAAATTAAACATCTTAAATCGGAGGGGTTTATCTTTGCTTTGGATGATTTTGTTTTCGACCCCGAATTTGCCGATTATTTTGAGCCTCTGTTTGAATATTTAAGATATATAAAAGTTGATTTGGTAGCCAACAACTTAGAGGATATAAAAAAGAAATTTAAGCTTTTTGAAAAATATAAAGTTAAATGGATAGCGGAAAAAATTGATAACCGCGAAGATTTTGAGGAATGCAAAAACCTCGGTTTTGATTATTTTCAGGGGTATTTTTTCGCCAAACCTGCCATAATGAAAAATAAAAAACTCGACCCGTCTAAATTGGCAATAATTGAAGCGATAAATCTCCTGTATAAAAAACCCGAAACGGATGAAATCGAACAGTGTTTTAAAAAGCATCCCGAGTTGACTATAAATCTGTTGAATTTTATCAACTCCGCTGCTTTAGGCTTGAGAAACAAAATATCATCAATACGACAGGCGGTTGCTCTAATAGGACAAAGAAAGCTCCTGCAATGGCTTCTTATGATGTCATATACGGGAGTGGGCGATAAAAAAACTATTCCGCTTTTCTATACGGCAAGCGAACGCGCAAGAAAGATGGAAAACTTGGTCAAACTCACGATTTGGAATACCGATAACCGCACTGCGGATGAGGCATTTTTAGTGGGGCTTTTGTCTCTGCTTGACGTTCTGTTTGAAACCCCGATTGAGGAAATTATACAACAGCTTCATCTTGACGAGGAAATAACCGCGGCAATTATCGAACATAAAGGTATTCTCGGCATCCTGTTAAATCTCGTCGAAAAAACGGAAAAAAGCGAGATAAAAATTGATGAGATATTGCCCCTGCTTGAACAAATCGACATCTCTATGCAAAACCTCACCGAAGTTAATCTTGAAAGCTACAAATGGAGCAACGAAATCGCCGTTTAATCCGACATTATCTGAATTGCCGTTCAATATCACCGAAAATTTACATATAGCTTTTGATAAAGAAATTTATCAGCCTATGCCTTTAAAACAGGGTTTCTATCCCGTGCGGATATAGCGGTCATTCCGATTATACCCGTATCCGTCTAACCCGTGAAGAATCTATTCCTGTAAGCTCCTTTCAAAATTATTTGCCAAAATCCCAAAACTCAGACAAAAATATCTCATCAAAAATTTGATATTTTTAAGTTTAAAAGAGAAAATAATTCAAATAGTTTGGAGGTGGGTTATATGAAAAGGTTTATCTGTTTACCATTAAGTTTCCTTTTGGCGGTGGTTTTAGGTGTTGTTAGTTGCAGTCCTATTGATGACGACTGGAACGGGAACGGAAACGGCGAGGATATGCCTGCCGTTTTCGTTTGTGTCAACAACGGCAATGACGGCAACCCGGGAACAAAGAATTCCCCCGTCAAAACTATCCAGACCGCACTCTATATTGCCTCGCAGAAAAATTCAACCAATATCAGTGTAACATCGGGGATTTACACTCCCGGAAGCGGGTTGAATTCCAAAAGCTCATCTTATCAAAACAGCGGTGCGTATATCAATGTCGGCAACTTGGATATACTCGGCGGATGGAACAGCGATTTTACGACCCGCACCGGGAAAAGCGAACTTGACGGAAACTCCGTGCTTAATCACGTTATCTGGTTGCATGTCGTAAATAACGTTACTATCGACGGGTTTGTAATCCGCGGCGGTAATGCAGATGCAGGTATTATTCCTCATAACCAAGGCGGCGGTATTCATATCAACCTCGGTAGCGGTCATCAGATAAAAAACACGGTCATATCCAACAATTCCGCAGATGGAGACGGCGGAGGGATTTTTGCTTATCAAAGTCCCGGCAATACTATTACCGCAACTATAAGCGACAATACCGGCGATTGGGGAGGCGGTATAACTATAGCCGCAGGCACAAATAATACTATAAACGCAACCGTATCAGGTAATACCGCAGATATGAACGGAGGCGGTATATGTGTAGGACAGGGCAGCCATAATGTAACTATAAGCGGAACTATCAGCGGGAATACTGCCGAAAACGGAGGCGGGGTGTTTATAGACAGGGGAACGGGACATACTATTAGCGCAACTATAAGCAACAATACCGCGGGCTGGGGAGGCGGCGTATGCTTTATGGACGGGGATATTAACAGTACCCACAGTTTTGCTTCACCTGTTACTATAGAAAATAACGAAAATTACGGTGTAGCCCGTCTTGATGACAAGAGCGACCCGCAGGGCTTGGATACAATAGACTGGGGTAGCGGAAATACTCCTGAAAATATAAACTGGTAGGTATAGGGGGCGGGTCATCTCGATACTCGCCTGTCGGCTATCCTTCGACCACGCTCAGGACGGCGCTCGATGACCGGTTGGTTTAAGAAAAGACTTTTAGGTAATGTTTCGCTCCACTTGATACACCCCGCTATGTCATTCCGATTATACCCGTATTAGTCTAACCTTTGAAGTATCTCTATTCAGCAAAGTAGATTCTTCACGGGTAGAGATGAAGTAACATAATCGGAATGACACTTAAAACCGGGTGTCGAGGCGACCGCCCCTGCCTATAAATTAAAGTCAAATCGGTGCGGAACACTCCTCTTTAAATTGACAATACTCCTTTCTTTGTTTACAATTTAACGGCTAATTTTTTAAGGAGTATTCAATGGCGCTAAATTTGGAGGCAACCTATAACCCGTCCGAGTTTGAGGACAAAATTTACCGTGAATGGGAAGAGCGGGGCTATTTTAAAAGCTCGCCTAACCCAAACAAAAAACCCTACACAATCGTAATCCCTCCCCCGAACGTAACGGGAATGCTCCACATGGGACACATCCTCAACAACACATTGCAGGATATACTTATCCGTTACTATCGTATGAACGGGTATGAGGCATGCTGGATACCCGGCACCGACCACGCATCTATTGCAACCGAGGCAAAAGTCGTGGCGCACTTGGCTGAAAAAGGAATAAATAAATTTGAAATAGGACGCGAAAAGTTTTTGGAATACGCCGTAGAATGGAAAGACAAATACGGCGGAATTATTTTCAAGCAACTAAAAAAGCTCGGCGCTTCCTGCGACTGGGACAGGGAACGTTTCACTATGGACGACGGGTATTACCGCGCCGTTATCCATTCTTTTGTAGAACTTTTCAACAAAGGATATATCTACAAGGGATTCCGTCTCGTGAACTGGTGTCCGGTTTCCAAATCGGCTATATCCGATGAGGAGGTGTATTACGAGGAGGTTAAGGGCAACCTTTGGTATATAAAATATCCCGTTAAGGATAGTAACGAGTTTATCGAGATAGCAACAACCCGTCCCGAAACAATGCTCGGCGATACCGCAATAGCCGTCAACCCCAAGGACAAACGCTATAAACATCTGATAGGTAAGTCCGCAATACTTCCGTTGGCAGACAGGGAGATACCGATTATATGCGATGAGTATGTCGATATGGAGTTCGGAACGGGAGCGCTTAAAATCACGCCGGCGCATGACCCCAACGACTATGAAATCGGAAAAAAATATAGCTTGCAATTTATAAATATTTTCAACGAGGATGCCTCGCTGAACGATAACGTGCCGGAGGAGTTCCGCACGCTTGACCGTTATGAGGCGCGCGAGGCGATTGTCGAAAAGCTCAAGGCTTTGAAACTATTATCCAAAATAGAGGATTATACCCACAAAGTCGGATACAGCGAACGCGGGCATGTCGCTATTGAACCCTACCTCTCGGAGCAATGGTTTATGCGGATGGAGGAATTGGTCAAGCCCGCTATTGAAGCGGTTAAAAGCAAGAAAATCAGGTTTTTCCCCGAACGATGGGAAAAGACCTATTTCCACTGGCTTGAAAATATCCGCGACTGGTGCATATCCCGTCAGCTTTGGTGGGGACACAGAATCCCCGTGTATTACTGCGATGAGTGCGGGTTTTACGGGGCTTATGAAAAATCGCCCGATAAATGCCCCAAATGCGATAATAAAAATCTGCGTCAGGATAATGACGTATTGGACACATGGGCATCATCATGGCTCTGGCCCTTTGCCGTTCATTCATGGCCCGATAAAACCGCCGACTTGGAATATTACTACCCCACAAACACCCTTGTTACCGCGCCTGATATTATATTTTTCTGGGTTGCAAGGATGATTATAGCGGGATTTGAGTTTATGGACAAAATCCCGTTTGATAAAGTCTATTTTACGGGACTTATCCGTGATGAGATGGGGCGCAAGATGAGCAAATCATTGGGCAACTCCCCCGACCCTCTCGACGTTATATCGGAATACGGCGCGGATGCGCTTCGCTACACCGTAACCCGTCTTGCACCACTCGGCAACGATATACTTTACAATAATGAAAAATGCGAACTCGGGAGAAATTTCGCCAACAAGACGTGGAACGCATCGCGCTTTATCCTCCAAAATATACAGGATATTGATTTAAAGCCTCTTGATAAAACTTCCAAAGACGATTTCGATAAATGGATACTCACTTTATATAACCGCACAATCGACAAGGTTCGCGCGGAGATTGAGGGTTTTAAATTCAATGAGGCAACTATCACGCTGTATGATTTTATCTGGGGCGAGTTTTGCGCATGGTTCATTGAAACGTCGAAGGTAAAAATCTACAACGGCACGCAGGAGGAAAAACGCGACAAGCTCTCAATACTTATATATATTTTAGAGGGTAGTCTCAAGATGCTTCACCCGTTTATGCCTTACATAACCGAAAAGATATACCAAAATCTCCCGGATACGGACAAGTCGATTATGATAAGCGATTTTCCCGTTGCGGATAAAAAACTTATGTTTGATAAAACCGCTAAGTCGATAGACCTGCTTAAAGAGGTTGTCTATACGGTGCGAAATATTCGCGGGGAAAATAATATCCCGCCGGGCGCCGAGGTTAATGTCAAACTGTCGCTTGATAATAAATCAAATCTCGGCATTATCGGGAATAACCGTGATGTTATAAGCAAGCTTGCCAAAATCGGCAAACTTGAAACGGTCGAAAAATATAAGAAGGATAATACTGAAATTGCCGGAATAGGACCGGGGTTTGAGCTTTTTATATCGCTTGAGGGCGTTATCGACACCGATAAGGAAATCGAAAAACTTGAAAAGGAAATTGCCCGCGTTGAAGGGTCAATTAAAGGAACTAAAGCTAAACTTACAAACAAAAGTTTTACCGAAAAAGCGCCCGAACAAATCGTTCAAAAAGAAAAAGACAAGCTCGCGTATCTTGAAAATGAGCTTGCAAAACTTAAAAAGAATCTGTCGGCTTTAAAATAAAACTGAGAGGAAAATAATGATTTTAACCGGTGATGAAATTCTTAAGCAAATAAAAAAGGGAAATATAGAAATTTCCCCGTTTGACATATCGCGTCTAAACCCTAATTCATATAACCTCAGGCTTCATAACAAGATGCTTGTTGTGGAAGAGGGCGTTTTGGATATGAAAGAAGCGACAAAAACCCGCGAGGTGCTTATCCCCGAAACCGGATATATGCTGGAGCCGGGAAGATTGTATCTTGGAAGGACTGAGGAGTTTACAAAGACCCTGAACCACGTTCCGCTTCTTGAGGGGCGTTCAAGTATCGGAAGGCTCGGGATATTTATACACGCTACGGCGGGTTTCGGCGACCTCGGTTTCACCGGATACTGGACTTTGGAAATATCGGTGGTTCAGCCTGTTGTAATTTACCCGTTTACCGAAATTTGCCAGATATACTATAACGAGGTTAAGGGTAAAATTGAGCGCTATGAGGGTAAATACCAGAACAACGCTGAGATACAGGTAAGCGGATTGTATAAAGAACTTGGGTAAAGGTTTTACGATACCCAAACCTATAATTTTTGAGCATTCCGCGCAATATTTTTTTCAAAAGCCCGTTCGCCTTCTTCAATCACATATTTATCAATAAAAGGACCGTTGTAAGTGGTTTTGTAATGTTCTCTAAAACGGACATATCTCTCCTTAACGTCTTCAGGCACTTGCAAGGTAATGGAAACGTTTTTCCGGTTTTTGAAATTAGCCTTTTTGGGCGGCGGTATTGGAATATTGTTTTTCCGTGCGCTTTCAATCCAAAGTTTTATTGCAGTCTCAAGCTCTTTAATTGCGGATATTTCATCCTTGCCGAAAGCCGAACAGCCGGGCAAGTCAACCGCCTCGGCAATAAAGCCCTCATCCTCTTCACTGTAAAAAACAACCTTTTCGTATTTATTATTCATACTCCCAATCTCCGATATTTACCCTACTTCTTAACGAAATGCTTTTTAATCTCGCTGAGGTTTTTAACCGAGCAGAACTCCCCGCACATTGAGCAGTAGTCCTTATCGGCGATACCGCTTTCCTTGCGCTTCTTAATCGCAAGTTCGGGGTCGATAGAAAGGCTATACATAGTCTCCCAGTCAAGACGCTTTCTTGCGCGCGACATTTCGTTATCGAATTTCCTGAACCTTTCGGGATACTTCACCATATCGGCGGCGTGTGCGGCAATCCGTGAAGCGATAACGCCCTCGCGAACGTCGTCGATTTCCGGCAGGCGAAGATGCTCCGCGGGGGTGAGGTAGCATAAAAAGTCCGCACCGACCGATGCGGCAAGCGCACCGCCTATCGCACCGGCTATATGGTCATAGCCCGGCGCAATATCGGTAACAAGAGGACCCAATATATAAAACGGCGCTCCCTTGCATATATCCTTTTCCATCTTAATCTGTGTTTCGACTTGGTCTAAAGGGACGTGTCCGGGACCTTCAATCATAACCTGCACGTTTGCCTCCTGAGCGCGGGAAGCAAGCTCGCCTAAGGTAATAAGTTCCTGAACCTGCGCGCGGTCGCCGGCATCGGCGGTAGCCCCAGGTCTCATCCCGTCCCCAAGACTTATGGTCATATCATATTTATAGCAAATATCAAGAATCCTGTCGAAATGGGTATAAAGAGGGTTTTCCTCGTTGTTGTGTTCCATCCATAAACAAAGCATAGACCCGCCGCGGCTGACAACGTCAAGGATACGGTCGCCGTGTTTGATATACTCCCATGATTTCATAGTAACGCCGGAGTGGATAGTAACAAAATCCACCCCCTCGGCGCCCTGCATTTCAAGCACGCGAAGGAAATCATCAATAGTCATCTCCTCAATATTGCGCTTGTCGCGGGAAATCTCAAACCCGACCTGATAAATCGGCACAGTCCCGACAGGCACGGTTGATATTTCAAGGATTTTTTTACGCACCTGATTTAAAATTGCGCCGAGACTTAAATCCATCACCGTATCCGCCCCGTATTTTTCCGATATGCGAAGTTTATCAATCTCCGCTTGAATACTCATACGTTCGGGTGATGTTCCTATATTGGAGTTGACTTTGGTGGAAAGCCCGCGACCTACACCTGCCGGACGAATATCGTGGGCGTTATTTTTTAAAATCACCGTGTAACCGTTCGCTATATTTTCAATAAGCCCGGATTTATCAATTCCCTCTTTTGAAGCTATATATTCCATTTCGGAAGTAAAAATACCTTTTTTTGCATACTCAAGCTGCGTCATTTGTTTCCTCCGTTTTTGTATTGGTAACCCATTTGTATTTAAAACCATATAGGAAAATAGTATAAGGGGCAGGAAGAATTAATGCAAGCGAATAAAGAAAAACTAAAAACGCTTCCTGAAAACTCGTGGTATAAATCAAATATCCCTCGACTGCGATAAAAGGAACAAGGAAAATTTTCCAAAAAAGCGGGAAAAAAATCTGTTTATTAAACGCCATACCGAAAATACCCAAAAGCGCGATAAGCTCCGTTAAAACAAGAATAACATAAAAAGCCACACTGACTTTCATAGGTTCCGCTTCTTTGCGAAGGAAATGGGGAGGGGTAAAATCGGATTCGGTTTCGACAGCAATACTAATATCCTGAGGCTCATAGTCAACAAGCGGTGTATCTCTCCATTTTAAACCCGCGCGAATCCCGAAAATCAACAGGAATATAAAAAAATATAGTTTTATAGCGTCCATTGTCTCTCCGCTATTTTGTGTAAATAATTTCGGAATCAGGACCGATATTAAATTCTACGGAAGCCTGATGGAGATAAGCATAATCCCCGATAAGCGAACGTTCAAGAATAGTATTTTCAACCGTAGCGCCCACGCCGAGAATTGAGCTTTTAACTATCGAATTACGGATAACCGAATCCTCCGATACCGAAACATTAGGACCTATAATAGAGTTTTCGATTATAACGTTATTACCGATAAACACCGGCGGAACTATTATCGAGCCGTAAACGGAATCATTAGTCCCATAGCGGGCAAGCATAATTTCATTGGTTTCAAGCAAGGAATCCTTAGCGCCGCAGTCATACCACTCGGGAACTCGGAAAATACGAAACTTTTCCCCGCCATACATCATATTTTTCATAGCATCGGTAAGCTGATATTCATTACGGGTTTTAATCTTTTCCTGTATAATATATTCAATTGAGGTAAAAAGGGTATGCGCGCTCTTGAAATAATAAAGCCCCGTAATAGCAAGATTCGTAGGTGGATTATCGGGCTTTTCAATCATATTGGTAACCATATCGTTTTTATCGACCATAACGATACCGAATTTACGAGCATCTTCAACCTCCATCACGCCGACCATATTGTAATCGGACTCCGCGGCGGATACCACATCCGCGCTGAAAATTATATCGCCGAGAACAACAAGCATAGGCTCATCCTCTTTAAAAGCGGACTTCGATTGATAAATCGCATGCCCCAAACCCTTGTATTCTCTTTGACGGATAAACTTCATATTAACATTGGGATATTTATACTCAAGATAATCCCTTATCTGGTCGCCGAGATGACCTATAATAAATATAAATTCGCTGTAATTAAGCCCGAGCAGTTGTTCGATAATATGGGAAATAATGGGTTTTCCCGCTACACGGATTAACGCCTTGGGAATAGCGTGGGTATGCGGGCGAAGGCGGGTTCCCTTTCCTGCAACAGGCATTATTATTTTCATCGTTGCTACCTCCCGAATTTCATATAAAGAATAACCTTCATTTATGATAACTGTCTTTTTAAATAAAATCAAGGATTAAAAGCGGGCATTTGTTAATAAGCAAAAACTTAATTTTCGATGCTGATATTATTGCCTTTCGGGATTCTTTTAAAGGCGATAAACCTGAAAATCAAATAAACCGAAACTACCGATATAACGACCCACAAAATTATCCAGAACAGCGGCGCTATACCGAACGTCTCGCCCATAATGTATGCATCCGAACCGGGAACGGCGCGGAAAAGCAGGTCTTCCTTAACGTCAATCAGAGGGTAAAGCATAGAAGTCATACCGATAATTTTCAGCATAAACTCATTAACCACGGTGGGAAGAATTAATCCGACCAAACCGAAAGCAACGCCAATAATAATACCGAAAATCATTGACGCGGGCGTGCTTATAAAAAAGACTGAAATAAGAATCATCCCCGCCCCTAAAGCAATAGACAATAACCTGTCAAGCCTTGTAAGAAAAGCTATAACCAGCAAAATAGCGCCGAAAAGTATATTACCGATATATCCCGAAACAAGTATAAGCTCCTGTGAACCGCCCTCGGTAAAAGCCCTGCCCGTAAAATTATCCCCAAGTTCAATTGCGACCATACTTCCCCCGCTCAAAATTGCGGCAAACCCGTGAAACACCTCGTGGATAAAAACAATAAGCGCTCTTAACGGTATCAACGGCGGATAACTCCACAAAAATAAAACCGCCGCAAAAATTCCCCAAAAAAGCAACCTCGCTAAAATCCCCGTCCTCTCACGTTCCCGATACTTTGCCATTTTTCACATCCTTAAATTTTATCTTTCAATTGAAACGGAGGGTTTATCGAATTTCCCGCTGATTTTCAAATTAAAATTCACCCTGTTCCCTTCGCGAAACCCCATCGTATATAACCTTGCAATATTAGGCAACCCCAAAAGATAATCATCCGAAACCGATAAAAACGCCTTAAAATTCATCCCGAAATCTTCCATCATAACGTCTCCGGTCGCGTTAATTTTTATATCGCGACTATCAAAATTAAACCCGATTACGCTAAGTTTATTATCCCGCAGGGATGCGTTGAGCGTTACGTTATCGAAAAATATATTATCCAACGGAACATTGTGCAAAATTTGGCTTAGCTCCCTCTGGATAATAAAATTACGAATCTCGCCTCTATGAGCGCGAACGTTAAGCTGCGCGATAGACTCCGCCTGATTATCAAGATTAAGCCTGAACCTCAAATCCATATCGACATTGCCGTATAAAGCACGAGGCTCATCAAAAAACACTTGAGAAAACTCACGCAACCGGCCGTCTTCATATTTCAGGCTTCCGCTGAAAACATTATTTATAAGCTGCCCTTCTCCGGTCATTATACCCCGATAAAGAACAAGACGCAAGTTTTCCAAATTAAATACGTTATTGCGATAAATCCCGCGTGCCGTAACGTCTTGCATCTCAAATTTATCATACATCATCTTATCTATGCGAACGTCGATATGAACCGGCGCAATTTGCGGTAACTTGGGGCTTTCGCCTTTATCTTCACCGGTCTTTTCCGACTTGGAACTATCCTTTGCTATGTCTTCCAAAAACGGGAGAATATCTAAAGAGGAGCTTCGCACATTAACCCGTATAGGCGAAGAGACAAGGTTTTCCGATGCAACCGAAATATCAAGGTTGCCGCCGGATGTGTTTAGAAATAAGTCGCCCTTGATACGGTTTCTATCCGCGCTTATAGAAGCGTTGGCTTTTTCTATAAACGCATAATTCAAATTGGAAACCTCAAGCTGCCCCGACAACAGCATCCTTTCGGTAAGGATAATATCCAAGTTCCCCGTGATATTGCCCGAACCCTCTTTATAAAAATCGGAAAGGTTAGCCTCAATCCGCTTAATATTAGCATCAAGACGCTTTGAGCGAATATGATAAGAAAATCTTTCTACAAAGGCGCGGCTGTTGTTGACCTTTAAACCCAAATCGCGTATCAAAATAGACTGTCCGCGAATACCGTAACTTCCTGAAAATTCGGTATAAGAGGTAACATCAAAATCGCCGAATTTCAAGCGCACTTTTTTACCGTCAAGCGCGAGGGTATTATCGTCCACGCGACGAAATACCGCGGTAACGGTATCAATATTAAGCGCGGGGATACCTTCGCCGAATTTAGACAAATCCGCTTCCCTGATATAAACATCACCGTGCGAAAGTTTGCCGTCAAACCCGAAATTTCCATACATTGAGCGGACTGCAACGTCAAATCTCCAGTCGTTTAAATCCTCTTCGGGAAAAATCAGGGCGCGGAAATTCAACGGTATGTTATTATAAAGGAACTGGGAATCGTTAATCTCAATACTGCGAATCCTGAAACTCAGAAATGGAGAATCACTTTTCGCGCTGCTGTCCTGCGATTTTATATCCTTGGTTATATCCTCTATAACCTCGACAAGATTTTCGTAAGTCGAGTAAAACCCTCCCACCGATATACGCACAATATCAAACTCGCGTTGAATTAAAGCGACGGGATTATAGATAAGACTCCCGTCCTTGAAATTAAGCGATGTGCCGTAACGAAACCCGCCCCGCTTTGAAACGGTAATACCCTGCAAACTTACGCCTTTTAGAATCGAAACCTCGATTTTATCCACGCGAAGTTCACGGGAGTATCGCGCCTTAATCTCATCGGATAAAACATCGACAAGCATAGAGGGGTCGGTGGTATAATAGAGGTAAATAACCCCGCCTGTTACGGCAACAAGTAAAAAGACAAAGATTAAGAAAAAGGTTTTTAAAAATCGTCGAAACCTGCGCGGTTTTGAGTGTTTTTTCGGATGGTCGTCGGCTTGACTTTCCTTCATAAGAGACTATTGTTCCCTGAAAAATTTATTGCAATTATGGGCGAACCAAGTGTCATAATACCTTTCAATCCATTCAAAAGCGGCACGACGGGTGCCAATATCATGACCCTCTCTTTCGCTTTCAATCCATTTATAATCCATAATTTCCTGCACAACTGCTTCAAGTTCCGACTTCAAGTCAAAACACTTCATCAACCGCCTCTCAGACATTATACTTCTCACCATAATACTCTCTCCCATATAATTTAACAGCAATCCGTAAAAAGTCAAGTATTTTTTTATATGCCTAAAAATAACCTTAGCCTGACAATTACGGACAAGCAACTTCCGGCTTATCTCGGAACAGGAAAACCCATCCGGGATCCCGATAAGCCAACATATCTGCTTGAGATGCCCCCTATTGAGAATACCAAGAAGCTATTTTGTGAAAATTATTTACTGAAATTTTACTATACGGGTAAACGAATCCGCTTTAAGGCTTGCGCCGCCGACCAAAGTCCCGTCAATATTAGGTTTAGCCATAAGCCCGTCAACGTTATCCGGCTTCACCGACCCCCCGTAGAGAATCCTGCAATGCGAGGCAAGTTCGGCATCATAAAGCTCTTCAAGAAGTTTGCGGATAATCGAATGAGCATTATCGGCATCTTCGGGAGTTGCCGTCTTGCCTGTCCCGATAGCCCAAACGGGTTCATAAGCGACTGTAACCTTATAAGCCTCATCGCGTGAAAGCCCTTTAAACCCGCCGGTAACCTGTGTCCTCAAAACATCCTCAACCTTGCCCGCCTCGCGTTCCTCAAGCAATTCCCCAACACAAAGGACAGGCCAAAGTTCGTTATCCAATGCGGATTTGACTTTTTTATTGATTAATTCATCGGACTCGCCGAAAACATGGCGTCTCTCGGAATGCCCGAGCAATACCGAGCCTGCGCCGGCGTCTTTTATCATTATAGGGGATATTTCCCCCGTAAAAGCTCCCTCTTTCTCAAAATACATATTTTGCGCGCCTATCCATATATTTGAGTTTTTCACCTCATCGGCAAGCGCTTTAAGCATAGTAAAAGGCACAAACAGCAAAACGTCTCTGTCCGTAACGTCTTTTACATTACCCTTCAATGCCTTAATAACATCGACACCCTCGGAAATGGTCTTATACATTTTCCAGTTTCCCGCCATCAACGGTTTTCTCATCTATTCCTCCTAAATTTGTAATCTACACGGTAATATAAACACACGGGATATAACCCTGCGGCAGTCATTTCAGCTTTGCTCAATGACTTTTTAATAGGCTTCCTTCAAATTATCCGGTCATCAAGTTCCCAGCCTCTTGCGAAGCAATGGGTTGGAGTATCAAGACAACCGTTCCGCTTAAATTTCGTAATCCACATTGACGCGTTTATCGCGAACCTTGCCTATAAAATCCGCAACCTTTTTGTGTTCGGGATGGTTTATATAAACAGGCAAATCATTTGCACTATCCAACGTAACGGTCAGAACTATATCGTAAGATGCTTCACCGCGGATAGTATCAATCCCCACTTCAACCCCGCGAATAACGTCGATTTTATTTTTCATATCGAGAAAAACCTCACGGGCTTTCCGCAGATTATCCTGCTTATTTTCTTCCTTAAAAGTCCACATAACAATATGTTTAAACATAATCCGCCCCCTATGTTTCGTAATCCACGACGATTCTTGATTTTCTTACAATCCTGATAAAATCAAAGACTTCGGTAAAACCTTCCGCCTGCCTTTTATATCTATCAAGGTCATCGCGAGTTTCAAAACTTTGAAAAAGCACAATATCGTAAGCGGTAGGGGCTTTGCTGAAATTTATACCGACTTCCCACCCCCGCACGTAGTCAAATCTTTCGCGCATACCCAACAAAAGATGCTTCATTTTTTGGAGGTTTTCCTCCTTATCCTCACCGTCTTTCAGTTTCCACATAACGATATGCCTAACCATAACAGCCTCCGATTACAAGACTTTAATTAACGGTATCCTGTAATTACCGGCTTATTTATCCGTCAAAGCAACAACACCGGGAAGAGCTTTGCCCTCTACCAATTCCATAGATGCGCCGCCGCCGGTGGAAATATGGGTCATTTTATCGGCAAGCCCGGCTTTATTAACCGCAGATACGGAATCCCCGCCGCCTATTACGGTTGTTGCATCGCTAAGTTCGGCAAGGGTTTTCGCAATAGACAAAGTCCCTTCGGCAAATTTATCCCATTCAAACACGCCGACAGGACCATTCCAGAACACCGTTTTAGCGCCTTTAAGCGCGTTATTATAAAGCTCAATAGTCTTAGGACCTATATCCAAACCCTGCCATCCTGCGGGTATTTTATCGGATTCTACTATTTTGGTATCGGCGTTGGGGTCGAATTTATCGGCAATTTTAATATCAACGGGAAGAAGAAACTCAACGCCCTTGGATTTGGCTTTTTCAAGAATAGTCTTTGCAACATCAAGCTGGTCATCCTCGCAAAGAGAATCCCCGACCTCATATCCCATTGACTTGAAAAACGTATAAGACATACCGCCGCCGATAATAAGTTTATCGACTTTCTCCATCAGATTTTCAATAACGCCGATTTTCGATGATACCTTTGCCCCGCCGATTATAGCGACAAACGGTTTTTCGGGAGAACGCACAACCTTATCTTCTATAAACTCAAGTTCCTTTTCCATAAGAAAGCCCGCCACTGCGGGAAGAAAATGAGCGATAGTTTCGGTGGAAGCGTGCGCGCGATGAGCCGAGCCGAATGCATCGTTTACAAAAACGTCGCCGTATTTAGCGATTTCCTTTGCCATAATCTGACGGGTCTGCTCATCTTTAGCCTTTTCCTCTTTATGAAAACGGGTGTTTTCAAGCATAAGTATATCGCCGTCGTTAAGGCTTTCGACTAATTTATCCGTTTCAGCACCGAAACAAGCGGGCGCAACCTTTACTTCCTTACCGATAAGTTTCGACAAATACTCAGCAACGGGAGCAAGTTTATGTTTTGCCTCAACCCATTTTTCTTCATCAAAGGACTTGCCTGCTTTTTCAGCCTTTTCTTTAGCCTTTGGAATATCCTTAGCGGGGTCGCCGAGATGCGACATCAGTATAATGTATTTTGCCCCCCCGTTGAGTATATATTTAATAGTGGGTAAAGCCTTTCGGATACGGGTATCATCCTGAACCTCCCCGTTATCCATCGGGACATTAAAATCCACTCTCATTACCACCCTTTTTCCCTTTAAATCAATATCCTTTACCGTTTTCTTTGTAATAGCCATCGTTTCCTCCTGTTGAAACAGCAAAAATTTATTACTCCCGCGTTTCCTTTATTCGATATAAATGAAAACCGCGAAAAAAATAAAGACAAGGGCGACGGGAAACCGCCGCCCCGTATATAAAACTAATTTATACCATCTTTGAAACAATAGAGGTAAGATGAGCGAGTCTGTTTGAGAAACCCCACTCATTGTCATACCAAGCACAAACCTTTACGATATTTCCGTCCATAACGGAAGTCAAAAGAGAATCAAATATAGAGGAATAAGGGCTTCCTACTATATCGGAAAGAACGATAGGGTCGGTGCAATATTCAACGGTATCCTTGAGGTAAGTATCGCAAGCCTTTTTAACCGCACCGTTTACCTCTTCGGCAGTGGTATTCTTGCCGACCTTGAAAGTCATATCGGTAACCGAACCGACAGCGGTAGGAACACGCATAGCTATACCGTCAAGTTTGCCCTTGAGGTCGGGAATAACAAGCCCGATAGCCTTTGCAGCGCCGGTAGATGTAGGGATAATGTTGGTAGCGGCGTTTCTCGCTCTGCGAAGGTCGCTATGGGGAGCATCCAAAATCTTCTGGTCATTGGTGTAAGAGTGAATGGTAGTCATAAGACCGGTCTGGATACCGAAAGCATCGTTAATAGCCTTAACCACACCAGCCATAGAGTTGGTTGTGCAGGATGCGTTTGAAATCATAGTCATATCTTTGGTGATTTTGCCGTCGTTGACACCGATAACAACGGTAAGGTCAACATCATCACCTGACTTTGCGGGAGCGGAAAGAAGAACTTTCTTAGCGCCGGCATCGATATGTTTCTGCATAGCGGCTTTGCTTCTGAAAAAGCCGGTAGATTCGATTACGATATCTACACCCAATTCTTTCCAGGGAAGGTTGGCGGGGTCTTTTTCCGCGTAAACTTTTACGTTTTTACCGTTAATAACGATAGCGTCATCGGTAGCGCTAACCGTTTCTTTCGCTCTTCCGTAAATGGAATCATACTTGTAAAGATGAGCAAGAGTCTTAGTATCGGTCAAATCATTCAAAGCTACAATTTCGTAGTCTTTCTGATATTTTTCCATATAGACCTTAAACACCTGTCGCCCGATTCTTCCGAATCCGTTAATAGCAACTTTCACTGCCATATATATCCTCCTAATAAGTTAAAATACAAACTTTCAGATACCCGCCGACAATATAGATTAGCCTCTATTGTCTGCGGTTACTTACGGCACAAAATACTATTATATATTTTATAGAAAAATGCACTTAGTGTCAATTTATAAGGTCAAATTATTGAAGTTTTTTTAATGCTACGAGGAGCCGTTTTCGGGATTTATATAATACGCCCCTTTTTCCGATATAACAAGTAAGCCGCACAGAGGGGGTATCAAATGACCCGACAAATACTGATAATTATGATTTTGCTTTTTTCATTAAATACCGTTCGCGCAGATTTATTGGAAACCTCTTTGGAGACTTTACCGTCTGCAAACAGCCTTAAAATAAACACAATCCTGCTTCACGATGAAACCGAGAACTGGCAAAACGGCGTAAGACCAAAAAACGCAATCATCGGGCAGGGCGGAACCCAAAGTCTCACTATGAAATTATACATACATTACATAAATACCACCACCCCCGTTTACCACACCTTTAACCACAGGATAGAATTATACCGTCCCGGAATAGCCCGCCCGATATACACCGACCGCTATAAATTCTCACTTGAGGATATAGCGGCAAAATACGGAACATTTCAACGCGCGCTTGTAGTGCGCCCCATAGTCTTCCCATCGGTAAACAGCGACAACCCCTCTCATTTCGGGATATACACAATCAAGGTGTATGTCAACGATGAGTTAAAGAAAGAGTTTGTTGTTCCGCTTTTTACGCGTTAGCCTCTCCCGTAGGTATCATCCAAACGCTCTATATCATCCTCGCCGACATATTCCCCGTTTTGCACCTCTATAATCTCAAGGGGAATTTTGCCGGGATTGGACAGGCGATGCAATTCATATATGGGAACATAGACGCTCTGGTTTTCGTGAAGAATATCAACCTTATCCCCGATTTCCACCTCAGCCATACCCGATACCACAACCCAGTGTTCGCTTCTATGTTTATGGCGCTGACGGCTTAACTTTGCGCCCGGATGAACCACAATCCGTTTGATTTTATACCGTTCGCCCTCTTCAAGCACCGTATAACTTCCCCACGGACGATACGTGATAATATGTTCGTCAACCTCTTTACGCCCCTTGTCTTTCATTTTATCGACTAAAGTTTTAACCTGCTGGGTGTTTTTACGCTTGGTTACAAGAATTGCATCCTCCGTAGCTATCACCGCGGCGTTATCTATCCCGATAAGCGTTACAAGCCTGTTGCTTCCCACGACAAGACTGCCGGTGGTGTCCACATACTCCACGTTCCCCAATACCGCATTGCCGTTTTGGTCTTTATCAAGCATATCATAAACGGAATCCCATGAGCCGACGTCGTTCCATTCAAGGTCGATTTTCCTGCAAAGGATATTGTCCGCTTTCTCCATAACGGCATAGTCAATCGAAACGGAGGGCAAGCTCTCATAATCCCGTAAAGCCTTGTCGTAATCCCACTCGGTAATCATAGTAAAAAGTTCGGGAACAAACCGCTTAAATGCATCTAAAATAACCCCGACCGAAAACATAAACATCCCGGAGTTCCACATATATTTTCCCGATTCGAGATACCCCTCGGCGGTTTTCTTATCGGGTTTTTCGACAAACCTTGCAACTTCACAAATATTATCCCCGCTTTCATTGCCGAGTTCAATATAACCGTATCCCGTTTCGGGTTTTGACGGGACAATCCCGAAGGTTACGATATGGTCTTTAGCGAAAGGCGTTGCGCTTTCAACCGCCTCTTTAAGCCCGTTTTCCGGTTTTATAATATGGTCTGCGGGGGAAAAGAAAAGAACGGTGTCGTTATCCGCGCTGCATTTGTCTATCAGATATTTTACGCTCAAAGCGATAGCCGGTGCGGTATTTCTCCCGCTCGGCTCAAGTATAAGATTTTTAAACTCGCTTTCCGTTACCCCGCTTAGATGCTCTATCACGTTGAACTTATGAGATTCCCCACCCACTACATAAATGTCTTCGGGTTTTGTAAAAAGCATAAGTCTTCTTGCGGTAATCCTGATAAAACTTTCCTTATCGTCAAGAGACAAAAATTGTTTTGGGAAATTTTTACGAGAGAGAGGCCAAAGTCGTGTCCCGCTTCCCCCCGCCATTATAATAGAGGTCATTAAGCTCTCCTCATCCTTTCAAGTTAATAATTATAAACTGTTTAAGTTTCAAAGTCAATTTACGTTATTTAATTAGCAGTAAGGAATGAAATATTCAAACTTTATCTAACCCCATTGTATTATCCCGTGTCTAATATTATCGAATAGGCAATAAAATCAGGAGGGCGCTGAAAAAACTTGTAAGGAGTTTGGATATGAGTATGTGCCCGTATTTCAATGAATGTCGTTTTATGGCGGAAAAATTAAGCGAGGTGAATTTCGCGAAAAACAGTCTCAATATGTGGATTGAAACAAGTTTCTGTCATGGCGGTTATGATAAGTGCGCCCGCTATATGGTTGCAGATATTATGGGCGCTGAAAAAGTCCCCTCCGAGCTTTATCCCACACGAATTGATAAGGCTACCGCTATTTTGCAGACAAATAGCGAACTGGCATCTTTCTTTCTATGATTTTTACCTCCATAACAAAAGCTGTCTTATCGCGTGATAAGACAGCTTTTTTGTTTTATACAGGTTATTCTTTACGGTCGCTGATATGCCTGTCCTGAGCGGAGCCGAAGCGCACTCAATGCCGTAACATTATCTAAAGTCTTTCCTTAAACCAACCGGTTATCAAGTTTCGGGCTTTTACGCGGTAAGGGCTTGGAGTATCGAGATACCCCCCTATACCTACCAGTTCTTATCATCGGGACTGTTCCCGCTCCCCCAGTTAACAGAAGCAACCCCCTGAGGATTAGAATTATCATCATAACGGTAAACGCCGTATCCCGTGTTACCCTCTATTACAGGAGACAGAAACGTATGCGTGTCGTTTGCGGTATCATCATAAAAATAAACCCCGCCGCCTTCATCGGCAGAGTTATCGCTGATTATCCCGCCGAAACTATGGTTTATACCTTTATACACATACACTCCACCGCCTTGATAAAAAGCGGTATTATTGGTTATTATTACATTGGTAATAAAATGCCCGCTTCCCTCAATAACGCAAATACCGCTTCCGTGTCCCGAATATGGACCGTCTCCGCCGGATGCGTCTCCTCCGCGAATAACAAACCCGTCAACGGTAATATTATCAAACCCGCCTATGGTAATAATATGGTAAAGCTCTCCGTTCCCGTCCAATTCGCTCATACCGTCGCGGGATATAAAGTCGGTATCCCATCCGCCGAGTATATTCAGGTTTGATGTGCCGACAAATATTCCGCTATTCAGATAACCAAGATACTGATAATTCAATCCGCTACCGGGAGTATATACGCCTGAAGCTATGTTAATATCGGAAATACCGATATTTCCCGCCTTGGTTACGGCATCCTGAATATTCTTTAATGGAGAATCTTTTTTTCCTGAATTATTATTCTCCCCGTCGGTAGTTACATACAGGGCAAACAAAGCATCAACCACCACAATACCGACAGCGGATGTATTACCCTTTGAATCCTTTACATAAACGCGGTTTGTGTGCATACCCTCTTCCGTAAGGCTGATTTCGCAACTCCATCCGGAACCCAATTCCGCAACCTGCCATTCCCCGCCGTCGGTATTATAATATACATTATCGCCGCTGTATTCACCGAAGGAATAACTCCCCGAAAGAACGTAAGTCGAACCCACTTCCTGCCCGTTTGTATGACTTGTAATAGACACCATAGGCGGTAACGGGTCTTCCTCTTCTACAGGACCCCCGCCACCTCCGATAGAGCAACTCGGAGTCCCAATACTAATACAAGCAGCAAAGCTCAAACTCAACACAATCAGCATCCCTCTTAAGCCATAAACAAAACCTTTCATAAACTCCTCCTATTTTTTCGGGCAATCCTTCGGGATAGCCCGGCAATTTAACCAAGAAACCATACAAATATGGTATGAATACATAAGTTTATATTACCACCATCTTTATAAAATATCAAGTTTTGACTAATGTTTTTTTAAACTTGCCTGAAGAGGCAAAACCCACAGATAACCGCCCCCGCAGAATGTCATACTGGCTATACCCGCGTTAATCTAACTTATTAAAGTGTATCTCTTTAAACCTAATCAGATTCTTCAGTGGAAACGCTGAAGAAGTCAAATCAGAATGACACTTAGCGGGAAGCGGTGCCCACAGTATCGGATGACTGCGATACTATCAATATAATTCATCGAAACAACCGTCTTGGCTATGTCATACTGACTATACCCGCGTTAATCTAACTTATTAAAGTGTATCTCTTTAAACCTAATCAGATTCTTCAGTGGAAACGCTAAAGAAGTCAAATCAGAATGACACTTAGCGGGAAGCGGTGCCCACAGTATCGGATGACTGCGATACTATCAATATAATTCATCGAAACAACCGTCTTGGCTATGTCATTCTGATTGCACTATTGATAATCTAACCCGTGAAGAATCTAATCCTGTAACCAAACCATTCCTCATAACTTGTCTATATATCAAATCAACAGATAATATAAAAAAACTCCGCTGCCTCGCCTTATCTTGCATTTATTCCGAAAATATCATAAAATTTTAGATAACCAAATACGGAGGTAGTTTAGATGATTTCCAAACGCGCTTTAAAAGTTGATTCTTCGGGAATAAGAAAAGTCTTTGAACTCGCGTCAAAAATCGAAAACCCGATAAATCTGAGTATAGGACAACCCGATTTTGATGTGCCTGAAAATATTAAAAATGCGGCTATTGATGCCATACAAAAAGGTTTTAACAGATACACTCTCACTCAGGGTATAGCGGAGCTTCGTGAAAAATCCCTTGATTATATCAACAAAACAAGAGGCTCATCATTCAAACCCGACCAGATTTTAATTACATCGGGGGTTTCGGGAGGGTTGATGCTTGCCCTTATGTCTATAATCGACCCTGGTGATGAGATTATCTTTTTTGACCCTTATTTCGTGATGTATAAACATCTGGTAAACCTTCTCGGCGGAACTCCCGTCATTGTCGATTCATATCCCGACTTTAAAATAGACAAGCAAAAACTTGAGGCGGCAATTACCGATAAAACCAAAGCAATTATAATAAATTCGCCGTCCAATCCCACCGGTTATGTTTACACGCAGGAGGATATTAATAATGCCGTAAGCGCGGCTAAATCGCGAAATCTGCTTTTAATATCCGATGAGATTTACGACGGGTTTGTATATGACGGGGGTTTTCATAGCCCGTCTGAAATTTACGACAATACTTTGGTTCTCGGCGGGTTTTCCAAGACTTACGCTATGACGGGATGGAGAATGGGATACGCTGCGGGAAATGCGGATATTATCGCGCAGATGATAAAAATTCAGCAATACTCGTTCGTGTGTGCGCCTTCGCCTTTTCAATACGCCTCGCTTGAAGCACTTAATACGGATATGAGCGAATTTAAAGAGGCTTACAAAAAGAAACGCGATATTGTTTACAACGGGCTTAAAGACAATTTCGATATAATAAAACCCAACGGGGCTTTTTATATATTCCCCCGTTTGAAAAGCGGTAACGTTTCCGAATTTGTCGAAAAGGCTATCGCAAACAGGGTGCTTATTATTCCCGGCAACGTTTTCTCTGAGAAAAACACCAATTTCAGAATATCGTTTGCCTCGAAAGATAACGACCTCGAAAAAGGGGTTGAGATTCTTAATAAGCTTGCTAACGAGTTTTAAGGAGATAAATAATAATGTTTCAAAAAAAATCCGTTATAAAATTTCTTGTAGTGATAACCGTTGCCGTTATCGGGGCTTGTTCACCGAAACCCCGTATGATGGAGTTTGAGACTGTTTTTCACACAACTTTGGGCGAGGAACTTAATGAGGTCGGCAGCAACCTTCCTCTTTTAAAAATGACTATGAATGAGGATGAATCTTATCTGTTTGAAAGCTATATAGATATACCCGACAGTTTCCAGATTTTCAGGAACAAGCTCTATATCGCCGATAAATACAACCGCCGAATCTCGGTTTTTAATCTCTCGATGAATCCCATAACCAATATGATTATTCCGAATAAGAGCGCGGATTACGAGTTCGGGATACCTTTTCAGGTTGCTCTGAACAAATACGGCGAAATCTTTGTTTTAGCTTCCGAAAGCACCAACAGCGACCCGACAAATTACGAGCAATATTATATTTATAAATTCTCTTTTGAAGGAAAGTTTATTTACCGATTGGGAGTAAACGGGATTAACAGCGCTCCTATGGAATATCCCGACAGGATTGATATTGACCTTTTTGATAATCTATACGTTTATCACAGAGACTACTCGGATGATTATCTGAAATGGCAGGTAAACAGGTTTTCCACATCCGGCGAAATGAATTTCAGCTTTAATACCAAATATATATCAATGACAAATCAAACGGGAAACAAAACCTATGCCGGACAGATTAGCGATGTTTATAACCTGAAAAACGATGAGCGAATGCTTTTCTATATGAATTATTACCTGATTGAAGACGACGGAAAAAAAATCGAAACCCCCACGGATTATTACAACTCGCTTAACGTTTACAGTATTCTTCAAAACGCCATAACTAAAAATATATTCAATTCAAAACAGAATATAGACGGGATGCTTGCCATCACGCGCGATGATGAAATAGTCCTGTATTCCTACGATGATAGAAATAACGCAATACGTTTCCGATTTATTAATATATCCGATGCCCAGATACGCGAGGAATTCCATTACGCTCCGAATATTGCCGAGTTTTACCCATCCACCCGTCATTTCATTGACCCTTCCGGCGATATTTACAGCATCCTCATAAAAGACAACGCGCATTTTGTTCTTATAAGATGGAAAAAATTAAAAAAATTAACCGAGGCATAAAATGAATATACTTTTCGGGGTTACCGGCGGTATATCAATCTACAAAACTTTAAACATCATAAGGATACTAAAAAAACAGGAGCATTCGGTCAGGGTAATAATGACCGAAAGCGCGACTAAATTTATTAACCCGATACTTTTTAAAACAATCTGTGCCGATGAGGTTTATACGCAGGATTTTGACATATCCGCGCCGCTTGCTCATATTCAAACTCCCGATTGGGCGGATGTCTTTGTTATTGCCCCGGCTAGCGCAAATACCATAGCCAAAATCGCCAACGGAATCGGCGACAACCTTCTGACCTCTGCTATGCTGGCTTTTGATAAACGTCGAGTCATTTTTCCCGCAATGAATGTCAAGATGTATGAAAACCGTATCACTCAGGATAATATCCGCAAACTACTTCATTACGGGTTTGAGGTTTATGAACCGTCAATGGGCGACCTTGCCTGCGGGTATTCGGGGAAGGGAAGGCTTCCCGATGAGGAATATATTGCGGGCATTATCGACAAAGACCCCGACAAGCCCCTGAAAGGGCAACGCTATATAGTAAGCGCGGGCGCTACATTGGAAAAAATCGACCCCGTCCGTTATATCTCCAATTTCTCAAGCGGAAAGATGGGGATAGCCATTGCTCGCACGCTTTTTTATTACGGCGCGGATGTTTTATTAATCTGCGGGTTCGTGAATATCGGTATTCCGTCTTATATAAAATCCATCAGAGTATCGGACACGCGGGAGATGATGAACGCAATATTGAAAAATCTTGCCGACTATGACGGGGTTTATATGGCGGCAGCGCCGGCGGATTTCCGTGCAAAGGATATCTCCAAGTCCAAAATTAAAAAAACGGATAGCGAGATTACCGTTAATCTTACGCAAAACCCAGATATACTTAAAGAAGTCCGTTCTAAATTCAAGGATAAAACCCTTGTCGGGTTTGCGCTTGAAACCGATAACGGCTTATCCAACGCGCAAAAAAAACTTAAGGATAAAGGTCTGGATTTTATTGTGCTTAACGAAATCAGCAATGACTTTTCTCCTCTCGGCTCGGATACAAACAGCATTACGGTTATCTCCAAAGACGGGAAAACTTTGGAACTGAAAAACGAAATCAAAGACAAGGTCGCGCATTTTATTGTCGAAAACACCGCCATACAGGGGTTAAAATGACCGGTTTGAATAATACCGATTTGATTGATTACTTCAACGGATTTTCTTTCGAAAATTCCTTATTTGCTATCAGGTCGCAAGATATTGAGTATATTACTTTCGGCAATAATGAAATACCTTTGATTGTTAATGAGCTTTGGACTTCAAAGCAAAGGCAAGGCGCGAGTATCCATGAAATATCTTACAGGGCTTGTTTTAAATCCCAACTGCCTAATTTCTTTATCAAATTGCTTACTCACAAGCGTGATATGGTTTATGACCCGTTTGCCGGCAGGGGAACGGCTCTTTTGGAAGCCGGTTTGCTTGGAAGAAATATAATTTCCAATGATATTAACCCCCTTAGTGAAATACTTTTAAAACCGCGTTTCTTTGTTCCATCAATTCAAGACATAGAACAAAGACTTGACGATATCCGATTTGATAAAGACGCTAAAGCTGATATTGACCTTTCAATGTTTTACCATCACAAAACGGAAGCGGAAATAGTATCATTACGAAATTATTTAATTAATCGGGAGAACGACCGTATTGATACGTGGATTAGAATGGTCGCTACAAATCGGCTGACGGGGCATTCAAAGGGGTTCCTCTCGGTTTATACGCTTCCCCCTAATCAGGCAGTAACACCGGAACGCCAGATTAAGATTAATAAAACCCGCAACCAAGCTCCCGAATACCGTAATTTAAAGGAAGTCGTCATTAATAAAAGCAAATCGCTTATAAGAAATCTTAGTCAGAGCGATATCGACAACCTTAGATATTCAGGAGAAACCGGAATATTTCTTTGCAAGGATGCCCGTCAAACCAAAGAAATCCCGGACAATATTGTCCAGCTTACGGTAACTTCTCCGCCTTTCCTTGACGTAGTGGATTATTCGACAGACAACTGGCTTCGATGTTGGTTTAATAATGTCAACACCGAAAACATAAGTAAGAATATTACTATATGTAAAAATCTTGAAAGCTGGCAAACCTTTACGGATGATGTTTTCCGCGAGCTTTACAGGATTACAAAGCCGGGCGGATGGGTTGCTTTTGAGGTAGGGGAGGTGAGAAACGGAACGATTAAACTTGAAAATTCGGTAATTCCATCGGGGATTAACGCAGGTTTTGAATGCGTTGCGGTCTTGATAAACTCCCAAACTTTCACCAAGACTTCCAATATCTGGGGAGTAAACAATAACAGCAAAGGCACTAATACCAATAGAATAATTCTTTTCAGAAAGGGGGCTTAATTTGGAAAAAGACGATTATATCAATAATTTGGAAAACGTCATAAAGCAAATGCTTAGACCTATAAAAGATATTCCCTTTAAATTAGTTATTGAAGCTATGAGCGGTAAAAAAATTCTGCCTTTTAATATAAAAATAAGCCATAACAAAAAACTTTTGAACATACTAATAAATGCGGCAACCGAAGCCGGTAAAGAAATAAACAAAAACGGCATATTTCGACCGCGAGCAAACGAAGTCGGATATGCCATAGAACCGTTTATAAAACAGGCTTTAAGCGGGTTGGGATTATCCGCAGATACGCCAACCACAAATTCAGGCAAAAAAAAATCAACCGGATACCCAGATATCCTGTTTTGGTATAATAAAAACCCATATTATTTGGAGTGCAAGACTTACAACAAAGAAAATATCGACACAACTTTCCGAAGTTTTTATTTTTCTCCATCCGATGATTTTAAAATAACCCATAACGCTCCTCACCTACTCCTGTCTTATGAAATATTTGTAGCGGGCGAGCAAGGCAATGACCATATTTATAAATGTGCCGGCTTTAAAATTATCTCATTAGAAAATTTATCGGTTGATGTTAAATATGAATTTAATGCCGACAATAAACGCCTTTATTCGACCGAAGAAACCGTATTAATTCTTGCAGAAAGGAAAATACAAGAGGGGTTAAAATGACCGTGCTTGGAATAGACCCAGGCCTCCACCGTCTGGGGTTTGCAATAGTTAAATCCAAAAAGAGCGAGATTATCCCCGTATCCTACGGGCTTATTTCCACCGCCCCCGAACTCTCCAAGCAGGAACGTCTCGCGCAGATTTATGACGACATGTCTCTAATCATCGACAAATACCACCCCGACATAGTCGCGCTTGAAACATTGATTTTCGCAAAAAACACCAAAACCGCAACTACGGTATCGGAGGTGCGCGGCGTCCTGTTGCTCCTTTGCGAAAAAAAACAAAAACCCGTCAGTGAGTTTGCGCCTCTCCAAGTCAAAACCTCGGTTACGGGCTATGGCAGGGCAGGCAAGTCCCAAATACAATCCGCGGTTAAACTTATCCTGTCGCTAAAGGAAGTTCCATCTCCCGATGATGTCGCCGATGCGCTTGCCGTGGCTATTTGCGCGCTGAATAACGCCGAATTTCAAAAGCGCTTAAACGGGTAATTGCTTCAGCCTCATATCACAAAGCCAAAGTTAGTTAAAAAAAATCTATCCCGAAAACCCGTTTTTAAATCTAATGGAATAAACGCAACACTTGATTTTGAAAAATGAATTTATTAAATTCAGTATATAGAAACATTTTCAGGAGGTAATGAATATGGTACTCAAAACTCGATACGCGCCAATTCTGATTGCGATAGCAGGACTTTTTTTAATCTTACAATCGGGTTCGTGTAATAATACCTATTCGCAAACCCGTCCCTTGAATTTCAAGACAGAAAACCCTGAAGTGGAAAAAATTGACGGATTGCAAACCGCAATACAAATCCAAAACGTATTTCGGGAAATAGCCCGTTCGGTGATGCCCGCCGTGGTGTCAATAAACGTAGAAAGCGAGGTTGCGGTGCAAAATCCGTTTCCCGATATGTTCCGTGATGACCCGTTTTTCAGGAGATTTTTCGGCGACCCGGGCGAGGAACAAAAAAGACCTATGCAGGCTCACGGTTCGGGATTTATATTTACCACCGACGGCTATCTTTTTTCTAACCATCACGTAGTAGATAAAGCAACAAAAATAACCGTTACGCTTTCCGATGACAGGGTATTTGATGCAACGGTTATCGGAACAGACCCCGAAACCGATATTGCAATACTCAAAATAGAGGGGGAAAATCTCCCCGTCGCCGCGCTCGGCAACGCTACGGAATCCGAAGTGGGAGACTGGGTTATAGCTATCGGTAATCCGTTCGGGCTTGCAGGCACCTACACGTTCGGAACTGTCAGCGCAATAGGACGTCCCGGTATGCAATCGGGATTCCAGCAGTTTATACAAACCGATACCCCCGTCAACCCGGGAAATTCGGGAGGACCTCTCGTTAATATTCGCGGACAGGTTATAGGAATTAACACGGCTATCCACTCACGAACGGGCGGGTATATGGGTATCAGTTTTGCAGTTCCGATTGAAACGGCTAAAAACGTGGCTTTCCAGATAGTTGAAACGGGAAGGGTAGTGCGGGGGTATCTCGGCGTAGTTCCCGGCGAGCTTGATGCCACAACGCGTGAAACATTTCGGCTTCGCGACAACGAGGGAGTTCTGATATCAAGAGTGGAACCGGACAGCCCCGCCGAAAAATCAGGTTTAAAGATGGGCGATATTATTACTAAAGTTAATAATACTCCGGTAAACCGCCCCGACCGTCTCCAAAGAGAAATCGGGGAACTGCCTCCCGGCAGCGAGGTTAATATTGAGATACTTCGCGAAAACCGAAGACAAACAATAAAGGTTACTCTCACAAGAAGACCTGTCGGTGATGAGTGGACAAGAGACCGTCGTCCCGACAGAGAACCTGAAGAGGAAAAACCGTCGGGAACGGTTGAATTTCACGGTGCGACCTTTGAAGCCCCGTCCTCTCAATATCTGCAAAGACACGGCGCGGAATATGGGGTTGTCGTTGCTAACGTTGAACGCGGTTCGATTTTTGCGGGAGTATTGCGAAGAGGAGAAATCGTTGTCGGCGTAAACGGCGAAACCATACGCAACATAGACGATATACAAAGATTTGCCGATAGAAATAAAAATGCCCGCGCATTTACATTTATGATTGTTCGCGAAGGGTTCTTGGTTTACAGAAGCGTCAGAAGAAGATAAGACCTCCTATGCCGATATAGAAAAAGGGTATCGTTTAACGATACCCTTTTTTGTTTATTGTTGACTATATTATCGTAAAATTTACCGGAACATAAGTCCTGATGACGGGTCCATAAACATATCGTTTGGAGAAAGCTGGATAGCGCCCTCAGGGGCTTTCATTCCCTTCTCAAGATAAATCTTGGCTTTTGCATAACGCGCCCATACGGAATCGGTATGCTCTTTAGCGACTCTCTCGTAGAATTTAAGCGAACCCGAAGGGTCGTTAAGCATCTCGCGGCATCTTGCCATACTTATAAGCGCATAAGGAGCAAACCCCGCATCTTTATATTTTTCGATAACCGTTTCATATTGCCTGAAAGCCGAGCTGAAATCATTTTTCTGCTCATAACACTGCCCCATACCTATAAGCGCAAGAGCGCGGAAAAAATCGGACGAAGCATACTCATAAGCCTGAGTATAATGGTCTAAAGCGATATTAATGGAATTTTGGTCTTGCATCTGGTAAGCTTGGTCAAAAAAAGCCCTGCCGAGAAAGAGACGTGCCTTAACTGCGGGAACGGTATTAGGATAAAGTTGAACTAACTCCATTAAACTTCCGATTTGACTATTATAAACATCCATCCTTTCCTCTTCGGGATAATACATAATATTCTCAAAAGTAGAAATGGCGGTATCGTAAATAGCGCGCGCCTCTTCAAGATTAGAACGTTGGTTGTTTACATAAACCAAAGTTCCTACAGTAGCCGCAACTATAACCCCTAACCCGATAAAAACATAATTCTTATGATGAACCGCCCAGTCAAAAATACTTTCTATAAACCGGCTAAACCCGCCTTTTTGCTGTTCTCTTATCTGCTTCATTGTCATTTCGCGTCTTTTTGAAACCCGGGACATAATTCCTCCGATTAAATTCTAAATTAGCCAAAAATTCGTTTGCTTACTCTTCTTTCGGCTTTTCTTTTTTTGTCTTGGTAGTTTTTTTAGCATCCGTATCTTTTGCAGTCTTTGTGCTTTTTGTAGCCTCTGTATCCTTTTTAGCTTTTGTCTTGGTCTCTTTTTTAGCCTTTTTATCATCGGCTAAATTCAAGTTATCAAACTGGTCTTTAAGAAGAGAACCGAGTGATGTAGAAGTCTCCAAAGCGCCGTCATTACCGGTAACAATATACTTATCGACTTCCTGTCTCTCTTCATAGAAAAGATAGTCCTTTCTGCTCAATTCGATTTTATTTTTAGTAAAGTCAACGAATTTAACAAGGGCGGTAATTTCCTCACCCTCGCTAACCGCATCCGCTACGTTTTCTATATTAGCCTTATCAATTTGTGAAATATGGATAAACCCTTCAAGATTATTCTCAAGCTCAACAATAACACCGTTTTCAAGTATGGATTTGACCTTGCCCGTTACGGGAGAGCCTTTCGGGTAATTCATTGAAAAAACCTTATACGGGTTATCGGAAAGCTGTTTGATGCCAAGTCTGAGCTTTTCGCGGTTAGCATCCAAAGAAAGGACAATAACCTCAATTTCCTCGCCCTTCTTTAATTTCTTTTTAGGGTCAATATCGGTATCCACCCAGTCTATATCCTCTTTGCGAAGAAGCCCCTCAATACCGTCATCAAATTTAACGAACGCGCCGAAATCGAAAACCGAGGATACAATGCCCTTGAGCTTTCTGTAACGGGTATAAGTTTGGGCGGCTTTTTCCCATGGGTTTTCCTCAACATCGCGAACGGAAACGTCTATTCTAAGATTTTCAACATCAATATCTTTAATCTTAACCTGAACAATATCGCCGACTTTAAGGAACTTCTTGGGATTTTTGGATTTTTGGGTCCAGGACATTTCATTTACATGGACAAACGCCTCAATCCCCTCTTCAATTTCAACAATAGCGCCGTCGCGTCTAAAACGAAGCACCTTAGCCTTAACCATATCGCCGGATGAATACCTGTCTTCAACGTTATTCCATGGATTTTCAAGAAGCTGTTTGCGTCCGATTTTAACGGAATCCTTAGCCTTTTCAATCGACAAAACCTGAACCTCAAACTCATCGCCGATTTTCACAACGGAATTAAGGTCTTTAAGGTATTTCCATGAAAAATCCGAAATATGCATAAAAGCGCGAATATTTTCCACGTTAAGTATAAGGAACGCCTCATACACCTCTTCGACAGTCCCTTTAACCACATCACCAACGGAATGAGAATTATAGAAATTCTCATAAACCTTTTTGATTGTTTTGCGAAGGAAATCGCGACGTGAGACGGTAATATTTTTAGGTTTATATTCAAGTATGGCAAAATCCATAGACTTTCCGATAAAATCTTCAAGTTTTTCGACTTTTTTTGTATCAATATGAGAATAAGGAAGGAAAGCTGAAATATCATACCCCAAATCCACGGTAAAGCCTTTCGGGGAACTATCGCGATAAATAACCTCTTTGATAGACCCGCGAACGGGAAGCCCGTCGTAAGATGCGTGTTTAATCTCGCTCATACGGGCAAAACGGCTGGCGGCTTTGGTTGAACCAATCTGGATACCGTCTTTCATTTCTTTAATAATCACGGTAATTTCATCACCGATAGACGGGGGATTCTTACCAAACTCATCCAAAGGAACAAAAACTTCGGATTTACTACCAAGGTCGAGAAAAACCCCGCTTTCGCTTATTTCAACAACAACACCTTTTTTGACCGGTTCGGGATTAACAAAAGCACCGCCTTTTTTGTCTCCCTTTTCCATAGCCTCAAGGAAAATATCGTTATGGTTCCGGTCAGCCTGAGAAAAAGATTCCATAATTACCTCTCACTAAAATATGTGGTCATTTATTTTAACAGGTTTTTTGTTTTTGTCAATTTTTGAAATAGACAGGTTTTAATCAAAACGGATATCGGATACGTCAAAATACTCCGGCCGTCCCTGTGCGGCTTCAGGCGTTCTGACAATAAACCTGTCGGGTATTCGGTAAGTTTTATTGCCCACTTTATGGTCTTTGTATCGAATAAGGGTGGATGAAAGAAGCCTGTCTTCAATCAAATAGTCAACTCTCATAATGTCAAAATTCTCAAGAGCAAGATAAAAAAGAAATTTGTTCTGCGCGTTGCGAAATTTAACGTCCAATATAGACCTGTTGCCCGGAGAATCACCCGCAAAATTAATATCATATCTGTCAAGCATAGATGAATCCATACGGGTAGATAAAACGGGGCCCAAGCTGAAAAATCTCACATACTGCTCAAAAAGGTCTTCATAAAGAAAATCCACATTTTTGACTTTTATGGAGATACCGTTTTCTTTGGAAAACTCCAACTGCGCAAAAGCCGATTTACCCTCCTCTATATAATCTTTCGGAATCGATTCAAGTTTCTCGTCAATAGACCTTCCGCTAAGCCGCGCGGTAAATTTATCGGGAAGTCTTGCGAAAGTCTTTTCCCTAAGCTGCTGAAACAAATCCCGCGCTTCGGTATTTGCAAACGAAACGGCGCTTGACATAAAAATCAGCATTACGGCTAAAAACAACGATTTATTCAACATAAATAACCTCTCAAAAATTTTGCCTATTAAAACCCGCTTTCCTTTTGTAAAACTTTAATCCCGTTGGGCCCGTAAGCCACATAAACAAACCCGCCGTCATAATCAAGGTTGTAAGCAAACCCGACCGCATCCTGAAACTCCCCTTTTAATCGCGGAGAGGTCTCGGTAGTCTTATCAATCCACAGGACCCCGTTGGAACCGTCCGCAACATAAATTTCATCCCCGTTAACAATAACGTCGCGCGCCTCGCCGAGAGTGCTGTATCTTCCTATAAGCTTTGGGGTTGCAGCAGTCATAATATTATATATAATCACACCGAAATAAGTATCGGCGACAATAAGACGTTTTCGTCCGGCAGTGCCGTCAACCGCAAGGGAATTAACATCTATAAGCGAGAAATAAATTTCCGACACCGTAGAAGCATCGGCTTTATTCAAAATAAAAACGCCGTGGTCTCTCGCGGCAATAAAAAGATTATCGCCGTCTATAGCTACGCTTGCGCCTTTATTAAACAAATCAAATGCCGCAAAACCTGCATCGGCAGCCGCCGTAAAAGCCACGAAATTCAAATCATAAGCCATAACGCCCTGATTTTTATCTGCGGTATAGACACGGGCAGTATCGGCAACAATAGCTACGGGAAAATGTCCCGCAACGTCTATTTCACTGATAGATTCCGCGGGGTCAACATTAAAATTAGTCCCGTCCGTAACCTCAAGAACCGCTATCCCGCCTTCTCCGCCGGCGCTAATTCCCAGAAAAGCATAGTCCTTCCCTCCAATCCGTTCAAAATCCACAGTATTAACGGGAAGAAAGTCTTCATCTTTGAATTTTTTAACCCTTGTCATATTTGAAGGGTTGCTTATATCAAAAACCAAAACCCCTTCTTCACCGGCGGCGGCATAAAGATAACCCCCATACACCTTCACCGTCATAATACTTTCAGTGCCTTTATATTCATCGACTAAAATAAGCCCTTTGGAATCGGCATCATCATCCTCATCCGTCGGGGGAGGACTACACGAAACGGCAGTTAATAAAAACACACCCGCAAAAAATATCTTAAAAATCAGAGCTTTATCCATAAATTATGCCTCCTTATTTGCACAGGCAATACAAAAAAAATTGCCATATATAATATAACTTTATCATCGGTTAAAATCAAGAATATCTTGTGTTTTCGGGGTAAAAAACCGGAAATTTTAGAAAAATCACTTGATTATTTTTCACTAATAGTTAAAATTAGTCGAAAATTAAAGATAGCAAAACTATTACGAAAAAAAGGACTGAAATATGCAAAAAATAATAGCGGTCGATGACCATAGTGAAATCTTAAACATTATCACAACCAAATTAAGCCGAAACGGGTATGATGTAACGCCGGTTAATGATGCTACAACGGCTATTGAAACAATCCGTCGTATTATGCCGGATTTGGTTCTTCTTGACATAATGATGCCGAAAATAACGGGGTTTGATTTATGCGACCAGATAAAATCCGACCCGCAGTTGAAAGACATTAAAGTTGTCTTTCTTACCGCAAAAGATATGGATTTTACGCGCAAAAAGGCGGATGAGCTTAAAGCGGATGGTTTTATACCCAAGCCGTTTTCCCCAAAAGAGCTTTTGTCTTTTATAAATGACTTGCTGGGAAAAACCGAATGAGATTTTTACGCAAAATTCTTAATTTCATATTTTTCCCGTTCCGCTGGATATGGAAAAAAATACTCGCCAAACATACGGCTTTAATTGAAAAACGTATCAAGCGTGAAATCGAAATAAGTCTGAGCCACGAATTAAGAACTCCCCTGACCTGCATACTCGCATACTCGGAGATGCTTGCCGAAAATGTAAAAAGCAAAGAAAATATTGAAGCGGCAAAAGTTATCTACAATAAAAGTAAAGAGATGGTTCGCCTGATTGACAACCTTATCGAAATATCGGTGCTTGACTTTAATCCACAATCCGTTTACAAGACTCAAATAAATCTATCCAATACGGTTATCGCAGCAATAAATAAATTCAAATTTTTTTATGAGGATTATGATGATTTTGCCGTTTTCAGCGAGGTTGAGTTAAATATTGAGGTGCCAGGGAATAAAAAACTTTTTACGCTGATGTTTTTTGAAATCCTGAATAATGCCTATTTTTACAAAAAACCATCCGAAAAAGCAATAATATCGGTATCGTTAAAGCAATCCAACAATCACGCAATACTGAAAATACGCGACAACGGTATAGGTATTAAAGACAAATTCAAAAAACGAATATTTGAACGATTTTTCAGGACTGAAAACGGTGATACGGCAGATACTTCCGGGATGGGCATAGGATTGTCCCTTGTAAAAAAAATAGTTGAGTTGTTCGACGGCACAATAAACCTTCAAAGCACGTGGGGTGAAGGGTCGGAATTTACTATTGTTTTACCCACAAAAAAACAAAAACATTTTGCAAACATATTGCGAAAGGAAAAGTTTGATGAGGATTAAACAGAGATTTATTCTTTCATACCTTCTTATTGCAGTGCTACCCATACTTTTTGCGTTCTTATTAATAAATATTATAACTATGAGGCGGGCAAGCCACGATATTGAACAAAAACTTGAAGTTACTATGGATAAAGTTTCCGATAATATTAATGATGAAATGGAAAAACTTAGATCTCTTGCGCCGATGTTTTCGAGAATTACAACAATCTTTAAAAGACACGATTATATGTTTGCCCATTTTACCGAACCTTTTACTCTGAGTTTTTACCGTGTCCCTATGCTTGAAATAAGCTACCAAAGTAATATAATCCGCCGGGAATTTGCAGAACCCGCCGGGGTTACTATAACCACTCTCCCCATTGTTAATCTAACCACAACCTCAAATTTTTCTAAATATATGTGGGAATACCTAACAAGCCCACATTTTCACAGGCGATTTTCTATGTCCTTTGCGGAACTTGTCTCAAATACCGTGATGATTAGAAACGCCTCGTTAATCTATGACGAAGATAGCGATGAGAAAATTGGAATGGCTATCGCAAGTTTTGCATTAGACAGAGAGTTTTTACATTCCCTTACCGGGGACAACCCTGATTTGGTCGTATTTGCCGAGGTGGATGGACATTATGCATTCAGCAACAAAGAAATTGCAGGATACTCGGATATTAACAAATTATATAAAACAATATCCGATACCCCCGATTTATCATCCTCAATCATCAGGATAAAAGGATTGGGGCAGTTTTATTTATATAAAATTCCGTTTTTTTCCTTGCTCGATGAAAAGGTCGTTACATTAGGCATCCTTTACGGGTTTAAAAGCGTCAACAGGTTTATGGAAATTTTTCAGGGCGTTGCTATTTCAATATTTTTGGCAAGTTTAATCGCGGCAATAATAGTCGCGCTTTATCTCGGTAACAGAATTTCCGTCCCGATTATGAATCTTTCACAGATGGCGAATGAGTTTGAGAAAAACTTTGTCCCCGTCCCCCGTCCACCCAAGGTTATTGATGAGATAACCCATCTGCAAAACAGCCTCGGATTTATGTCGGAAAATATATTGCTTTACAAAGAAGGCGCAGACACATTCAATACTAAGCTTAGCGGAAAAGTGGAAGAGCAAACCCGCGACTTGATGAATAAAATCAGGAGCCTTACGCTTATCAATGATTTCAGCTCTTTTATTATGAATATAGACTATTTAAACGAAATTAAGTTTATAAAAAAATCTCTAATCAGCCTCAAAGACCTGCTGAATCTCGGTTATATCTCAATTTTTTGGTTTAAAAAACAGACCCCAAAAAAACTCGATTACTTCTATTCCGAAACCGGGGTTACTAAAAAGGCTGTCCGCAAAAAAATCGAAAAACTTGAAAAAAATGTAGTAAACAGGGTGTTCCACACAGGCGACACAATTATAAAAAGCGGGGGAAATATCAGTGTTTTTACCTCGCCGATTTATTTTATCGACCAGATAGAATACTGCCTGTTTTATATAGGAGAAAGGAGAAAACTCAATTTTATACGGGATTCTATGACTACAATAAACAACCTGTTGTCTATGAAAATATATTCCATCAGGATTAACAAAAGCAAACTCGAATCGGATAAACTCGCAAGTCTCGGTCAGTTCGCAAGCACGATTATCCACGATATAAAAAATCCCCTGACCACTATTAAAAGCTCTATAGAAATTTTCACCGATGATGATTACACTACGGAAGAAAAAGAGGCTTACAAGCAAATCCTCTACAAAGAAATAAATTTGCTAACCAATATGCTTAACGATATACTTGATTTTTCAAAGGGGCAGATGAGCCTCCATCGCACCGAAATAAATATCGACGAATTTCTCAACGAACTCGTTATGTTCTATAAAGGAGCGGTAAACGACAGCGGAATAAAAATCCATTCCGACTTAAAATCAGGCGTAACGCTTCTTATAGACCGCGACAGAATTTGGCGCTCTATCGGGAATATTGTCGGTAACGCTATAGATGCTTTAACGTTCGGGGGAAATATCACAATAACCTCGGAAAAAAAGATTTACGATTTGGTAATAAAAGTGCAGGACAATGGTCCCGGAATACCCGAGGATATCCGCGATAAAATCTTTGAACCGTTTTTCACATCGGGAAAATCCAACGGAACGGGACTTGGTTTGGCTATCGTAAAAAAAGTTATAGAAGCACACGGCGGAAACGTCAACTTTAAAACCGAAGCAGGAAAAGGAACAACTTTCTATATCTACATCCCGTTATAAAGGAGCAGACTTGATTACAATAAAAAACCTCGAAATATCATATAAAACCAAAATCGTTCTGAATTTGGAAAACCTGAATATCCCCGAAAAAGGAGGGTTTATAATAACCGGCGATAACGGCACGGGAAAATCCAGTCTGGTTCGCGCAATTTTAAATATTCTGCCGTCCTATAAGGGTGAAATATTAATCGACGGTATGGAAAACCGCAAAATTCCCCGTATTAAAACGGCGCGTATAATATCGTATCTTCCCCAAATATCCAACACCGATATTGATGTCGGCGTAAAGGATTTTATTTCTCAATCCCTCTACCCGTTTGAAAATCCGCTGTCATCTTATTTCGATAAAACCATTGAGGTAATGGGACTTTCTTCTATGTTGGATAAGCCGGTAGATACGCTTAGCGGAGGAGAGCGTCAACTTGCGCGAATTGCCCGCGCGCTTATTCCGCCGGTAAGATACACCTTTCTTGATGAACCCGACTCGTTTTTAAGCAGAAAAAATCGCGATAGGTTTCTCGAACTTATCGACTATTTTGCAAAAATCCGCAGCGTTGTGATTATCACGCACGATGAAGCATCGGGGTTTAAAAAATACGCCACTCTTTTGGAGATGTATTTATAAGGGATTAGAATTTGTTTTTACGGCTTTTTTCACCGAAAATAGTGATAGCATCCTTTCCGGCGCGCTTGGACTCGTATAAAGCCTCATCGGCGTTATTAAACAAGAAATAAACCTCTTCGCCGTCGCGGGGAAATTCAACAATACCGATACTAAGGGTGAGGAAAAATTCTTTGCCTTCGTTGGATTTGACGGGAGTTTTAGCCACAAGGGCGGCAAGACGGTTACATACGGTATAAGCCTCTTCCGCGTTGGTATTGGGAAGCACAATAACGAACTCATCTCCTCCGTAACGCGCCGCAATATCAACCTCTTTTCGGATGGTTTTCTGGATACATTCGGAAAGGAGTTGTAATGCTTTATCGCCGATACTATGCCCGTAAGTATCGTTAATCTGTTTAAAATTATCTATATCGAAAATAACCAGCGAGAAAATTCTCCCGTATCGCATACTTCTGTCAACTTCATCATCAAGTTCTTTGTAAAAATAATGATTATTATATAAACCGGTGAGACTGTCGTGGATAGCCCAATTAAACCATTTGACGTTTTCAAGGATAGTTGCGGCAAAATTAGCAATAATCATAATAATTTCGAGGTCTTCACCTGAAAAAGCCTGTTTATCGGCGGCATTGGCTATCTCAAGCACCGAGACAACCTCGTTATCCACCTGCAGAGGCATAGCAATAACCGAATTAATATCCACCTTAACCGTATCCGCGATAAGAGGTTTTTCATAATCGGTAGCCTGAATATTATCAACAAGTATAGGTATTCCTTTTATATAAGCCTCACCGACAATACCTTCACCCGGCCTGACATAAATATCCTGTAAAAGTTCGCCGTAATTTTCGAGAATAATCTTATTATTTTCGTAAATATATGTATCCTGATAGCGAAGAACGTTTTTTTCTTCATCATAGCTTAATAGAGAGCCTTGAGATGCTTCAATGGATTCGATAGCAAAGCGAACAACCATAGTTTGGAGAATATTCCCCTCGCGCAAGTCTAAAATCCTCAAAAACTCGCTGAGTTCCTTGATAATCTTAACCGCTCTGTCTCGCTTAACAAACTGACGCTTATAATTGGGGCGTTTCTGTGCAGGTTTTTTTGATTCCATTAAATAAAGCTCCAAAACTACAAAAAATTATTTATTAACTAAAACTTTTATTTTATCAGCAATTTTAGATGCTGTCAAATCATAATATAAAAGCAATTCCTCACGCGAACCGACCGGCGGGAACGAATCGCATATCGCGGAATACCCGACTTGCTTTGACGGGTTCAACTGTTTTATCCGAGTATAAAGGTATTCGCCAACTCCACCGCTTTCTATCCCCTCTTCAATAAGAAAAACCGGTTTGTCGGCGTCGGATAAATAAAACAAGGTCTCTTTATTTATCGGCTTTGCAAATCTTAAGTTGAATATTTCAGCAACTATATTGTTATTTTCTAACAACTTCCGCGCCGCCAACGCCTCTTTAAGCAAAGTCCCGCAAGAAACCAGGATACAATCATCACCCTTAACCACGACATTTCCCGCTCCCCACTCTATCGGATACTCATAAGGGTTGTATTCAATAAAATTATCCGCAACGTCCTTCGGATACCGTATTGAGCAGGGTCCCTCTAAATTGTCCAACGCAAATTCCATCATCATCTCAAGTTCGCTCTTACAGGACGGCAACATAATCCTGAAATTGGGAATCATCCGCATATAAGCAATATCAAATATACCCTGATGGGTTTCGCCGTCATCGGGAACAAGCCCCGCCCTGTCAAGACAAAAAAGCATTTTAATATTACCGATACCGACATCATGCAAAAGCTGGTCATACCCTCTCTGCAAAAAAGTGGAATAGATACAAACAACGGGTTTGTATCCTTTAAGCGCAAGCCCTACGCCGAAATCAACGGCGTGCTGTTCGGCAATACCCACATCGGCAAACCGTTCTTTAAATAAACGCGCAAACTCCGTAAGCCCTGTTCCTGTTTCCATAGCGGCGGTTACGGCAAAAATCCCGTCATCCTTAGCGGCAAGCTCGCAAATTTTGCTTCCGAACGTCTTGGAATAACTAATCCCATCCGCCTTAACCGGAATACTGTCATCGCAATTGACCGAAATCCCGGAAATACCGTGATAATGAGTCGGGTCTTCCTCGGAGGGCGCATAACCCTTGCCCTTTTTCGTAAGCAAATGCAAAAGTATGGGTTTTTCGGTATAACGGATTTCCTCAAATATATCCGTTAATTTTTTTATGTTATGCCCGTCAAAAGGACCGTAATAAGCAATACCTATATCATGGAAAAATTTTCCCGGTATAAGAATATCGCTTACGGACTCCTTCAAATTATACAAAACCCGTTTTATAGGACGCCCGATTCCCGGCATTTTACCCGCCATAAACTCTATCCGCCTTTTAAACTTAAGATAAGTCTCAGAGGTGCGGATAAGATTAAAATAGCTTGAAATACCGCCGATATTTTCGGAAATGGACATGCCGTTATCATTAAGTATAATAATAATCGGCAAACCCAAATGTGAGATAGTATTCAACGCTTCGTAAACAAGCCCGGCCGTAAATGACCCGTCCCCGATAACCGCAATAGTGGCGGTCTTTTCACCGTTGATATTTTTGGCATGAGCAATACCCGAAGCAATTGAAAGAGATGTGGAACTGTGTCCTGCATGGATAATATCATGCTCGCTTTCCATAGGGGATGGGTAACCCGAAAGCCCGCCTTTCATACGAAGCGAATTAAATCCGCTACGTCTGCCGGTTAAAATCTTATGCACATAGGACTGATGACCAACATCCCAAATAATACCATCCTGAGGACTGTCAAAGACATAATGTAATGCAATTGTTAATTCCACAACCCCCAAATTAGGTGACAAATGCCCGCCCGTTTTGGTTACATTCTCTATTAAAAAGCTGCGTATCTCGACTGCAAGCTGCTTTAAATCCGAATTTCTAAGCCCCTTTAAATCCGACGGACTATTTATTTTATCTAATAACGACATTATCTCCTCTAAATCACCACCAATTCGGTTTTATATCGCGTTCATTATTATAAATTAAAACTATCTGAAAAGCGAATTTACAAGCACATTAAGATAATGAATTATAAGTTCGCGCTTTTTCTCATCACGGATACCGCTAAATCTCAAGGTAAACGCTTCCTCATTTGTTGAAATTATATAATTAGTTGCCTCATTCTCAACTACAATATTTGTGGAAATATCCGTAAAATTGGTTTCAAAAATCAAATCCTCTCCCGACAAAAATGTATCATCGGTAAGAGAGTAATTTTTGATATGGAAATCCAGGTTATAAATATCCTCGCTTGCAACCGAAAAATCAGGACGAATCGAGTTAATATTACACATACCTCTTAATTCAAGTGCAAAAATCTGATTATCTATGGTTGTGGATGTATTGCCGTGCAAAACGATAGTATTACCCTCAACCGCGCCGACAATCGACGGGACTATAAAATTATTATTGTTGCGAACCTCAAGGGTATTCCTGAAATTACGGTCGTCGTTATCGGTAATACGGGCTTCGGGATAAAAATCAAAAGCCTGTCCCTCACCGCGTTTGCCGTGACTTTCCTGATAACGGGACATCCTTCCCTCAATACGATAACGGATTTGCGTCTCTTTATCGAAACGGACGCGGATAATGTCGCCGACATTCACGCGAGGCTTGTAAATATTGACTTCGTTCCATAAAGAACGCGCAACCGCGGTTACGCAAAAAACGCCGATAAACAAAACAACATACGGAAAACGTTTCATAACTTTTTCTCCACTTCAATTTGAACTTCGCGGATAATCTCGTCCACCGAAACCCCGTCCGAAACGGCGTTGTAATTGAGGACTATGCGATGTTTCAAACAGGGGACTAAAACCGCATCTATATCTTGTTTATCGACAATTTTTTTGTTTTTCATAAAGGAAAATGACTTGGCAAGCCTGACAAGCATCTGTGAAGCCCTGGGACCTGCCCCCCATTCAACATATTTCCCGACAAGCGAAACCTTCGACAAATCGGGACGGGTATTCCTGACAATATTTACCGCGTAATCCTTAACAACATCGGAGACTGCCTGCTTTGATGCATTTTTTATCATATCGTTAAGTTCCGCAGGGGACACAACGGCACGGATTTTATTCAAATTGCGGGGGTCGGCTTCTATTATTGCCATCTCCTCCTCTTTGGAAGGATAATTCACGTATATATACAAAAGAAACCGGTCAAGTTGCGCCTCGGGCAAAGGATAAGTTCCCTCATACTCTATCGGGTTTTGCGTAGCTAAAACAAAAAACGGGGATGGAAGCTCGTAAGTTTTCCCGAGAATAGTAACCTGCCTTTCCTGCATAGCCTGTAAAAGCGCCGATTGGGTTTTGGGAGGAGTGCGGTTTATCTCATCGGCAAGGATAATATTGGAAAATACAGGACCCTCAATAAAACGAAAATCCCTCTCGCCCTTTGATGCAAGGCTGACTATCTCCGTGCCTGTAATATCGGAAGGCACCATATCGGGAGTAAACTGGATACGGTTAAAAGATAAATCCATAGTTTTAGCAAGACTGTTTACAATAAGGGTTTTAGCCAAGCCCGGCACCCCCTCAAGGATAGCGTGCCCCTCCGAAAGCATCGCCACAAGCAAAAGCTCTATAACGTCGTCCTGCCCGATAATAGTCTTTGAAATTTCCTCACGGATTTTATCAAAAATACTCGCATGAGCCGCCAAAATTCACTCCCCGAATTTATTTGATTAAATTTGAAACAAAGCGGTAAAGCGGTCATCCCCGACTGCGCTGACAACGTCATTCTGATTACACCATCGACAGTCTAATCCCTGAAGAATCCAACAAACCAAATTAGATTCTTCAGGGGAACAGCCCCACACCAATTTGTAAAGCGCACCTAAAGTAGCCTGCAAATTGTTGTGGGGGAGTAAAATCAGAATGACACAACCATCTAAGCGACCGTATTTCGACTTCACTCAACAACCGCGCCTTCCTGCCATTCTATTTGGTCGATTTTGCCGCCTTGGATTTATTCAAAGCCGCCAAAATCGGGAAATTGTCTTTCTTGGATAAACCGAGAATTTTAGTAATCTCCTCGGCGCTTAAAGTTTCCTTCTCCAAAACCGCATTAGCCAAAGCCTCAAGTTTTTTACGGGACTTCTTGAGCAATTCAACGGTTCTATTATATGCATCGGAAATAATCTTATTAACCTCATTATCTATAATCTCGTGGACTTTTTCGCTGAAATTTTTACGGGTAACAAGGTCTTTCCCCAAGAACACGGGACCTTCTTTCTCGCCGTAACGGACAGGACCTAACTCATCGCTCATACCCCACTCGCAAACCATCATATTGGCGATTTTGGTAGCCTGTTCAATATCATACGATGCACCTGCGGAAACCCATTCCTTGCCGAAAATCAATTCTTCGGCAGCGCGCCCGCCGAGATACACCATCAAGTCCTGCAAAATACGTTTCTTGAAAACATGCGACCTCTCATGCTCCGGCAAGGGAAGCATATATCCGTTGGCAAATCCCCGCGGGATAATCGTGATTTTATGCACGGGGTCGGTGTATGGTAATGAATGGCTGACAACGGCATGTCCGCTTTCGTGATACGCGGTAATAGTCTTATCCTCATCGAGAATAACGCGGCTTTTGCGCTCCGGTCCCATCTGCACCTTTTCACGCGCAAACTCAAAATCAACCATAGAAACCTCTTTTCTGTTTTCCCGTGCGGCTTTCAGCGCCGCCTCGTTTACAAGGTTTTCTATATCGGCGCCGGTAAGCCCCGGAGTTCCGCGTGCTATAACCTCAAGATTGACGTCTTTCTGCATAGGGATTTTGCGCGTATGGACTTTCAGGATAAGCTCACGAGCCTTAATATCGGGTTTATCGACAACTATACGACGGTCAAACCTGCCGGGACGCAATAAAGCGAGGTCAAGAATATCGGGACGGTTCGTAGCCGCCATCAGGATAAGCCCCTCGGAGGAATCAAACCCGTCCATCTCAACCAAAATCTGGTTCAGGGTTTGCTCTCTCTCATCGTGAGAACCGCCGACACCCGCACCGCGCGAACGTCCTACGGCATCAAGTTCATCTATGAATATAATACACGGGGCATTTTTTCTTCCCTGTGCGAAAAGGTCTCTCACACGGGAAGCCCCCACGCCTACAAACATCTCGACAAATTCCGAACCGCTTACGCTGAAAAACGGGACATTCGCCTCCCCGGCAACCGCCTTGGCAAGCAGGGTTTTGCCCGTTCCGGGAGGACCTACAAGCATAACGCCCTTGGGAATACGCGCGCCAAGCGATGTGAATTTCTGGGGGCTTTTTAAAAACTCAACAATTTCGCTTAAATCATCTTTAGCCTCATCACATCCGGCAACGTCAATAAACTTGATTTTATTTTTCATATCCTTATGAAGACGGGCTTTGCTTTTACCGAAAGACATAGCGCGCCCGGAATCGCCTCCCTGCCCCCCGCGCATAAGTAAAAACCACAGCCCGAACATTATCGCCGTTCCGATTACTATCCACCATATAATATTTCCGCCACCGTCCCTGACCACCTCGCCTTCAATGACAATGTTTTCATTTTTAAGAAGGGGTAAGAGTTCCGTGTCATTCATCGGCATCACGGTTTTAAAAGAATTATATCCTCTGACGGACTGAGTATAATCACCCTCAATAACCTGTCCCTGTATGACAACCTTGCCGACATACCCGTTTTCGACATTTTCAAGAAATTCGGAATACGAGATAACCGGCGGTGGTTTTACAAAGAACATAACGGCGGCAAACACAATCAATACGATTACAAGAAAAATCCCGAAATAAAGACCCTGCTTTTGATTGTCAACAGGGAAATTTCCTTTCGGGGGTCTTTTATTAGGCGGCATCTTTTGCTCCCAAATTATTATTGCTTGAGCACTGCAATATAAGGCAGATTACGACTGTATTCATTATTATCAAGCCCATACCCTATTACAAACTCGTTTTCTATGGTAAATCCCACAAAATCCGCTTCCAACTCAATTTTACGGTTTTGCGGTTTATCCAATAAAACACAAACCTTCATTTGGGAAGGCTCGTGTATATCTCTAATATAACGAATGATATGGTCTAAAGTCAAACCCGTATCGAGAATATCCTCAATAAGAACAACCTTTTTTCCCGAAATCTCAAGACTGAGGTCGCGGGTTATTTTAACCGCGCCTGAGGATTCATTGTTGACATAACTTTCCGTAGAAAGGAAATCCAGCATAATCCTCTCGCTTTTAATCTCACGGATAATGTCGGCAAAAAAAACCACAGAGCCTTTGAGATTGGCAATCAAAACCGCTTCATCATCACCGATAAATTTTTCAAGCTCGGCGGCAAGTTCCTTGACCTTAGTTTTGATTTTATCGGCGGAAATATATACCCTGTGTCCCATATCAAACTCCGTTATTAAATTTCGGAAACGGAAATATACCGCGTATCGGACTTAGAATCCGTATAAAACTCTGCGGATACCCTGAACCCGAATTGCGGAACAAAAACGGCGATAATTTTACCCTTACCGTCCTCTATAATAAAAGCCCGCTCCCTCTGCGAAAGACTGAATTTTTTGTCGATAAAAAAGTCCTTAACTTTCTTCCGCGCAATACTGCGGTCTTTTTTAAATACCGAAAAACGGTCTCCGTCTTTGCGTTTCCTTATTATTACGCTATCCGTATTACGGGCGTTAAACTTGCAGATATGTTTTTCATCAGTCTCATCCGCAGAAACCCGAAGCCTATAACCCTCATAATACAGTAACGATTTATCCAATAGTTTAACATATTTTTCGACATTCCGAAAGTTTTGGTCTGTTTTTTCAATCACAAAATCCCCGTAAGATGATACAACGCGGAAATAATTGTTTTCAAAAATAACCTTGTTACCCTCGCTATGTTTCGCAAATTTAAAAAATAAATCGACAAAATCCATGTTTGCCCTGAAATCGGGACAAATATTATCTGCAATAAGTTTGCGGATAAGTCTCGCGATTAACGCATACTCAACACCGCAAGATAACAGTTTCTTGTGTATAATCACCGTGCCGTGCGAAATTGCACAAAAAGACAAAAGCTTCCCGCAAAGCTTGTCCCATACTTCATCCTCGCTCGCAACAATCCTTGTTAAAGATGCGATTTTCTCTTTGAATCGGGGAAATTTCTCCTCGATAATCGGGGAAATATGACGGCGGATAATATTACGTTGGCAACAATCCTCTAAATTAGAGGAGTCGACTATAAACGAAATCCCGTTGTCGGCAAGGTAGCGTTCTATATCGTCGCGGGAAACATACAAAAGGGGACGGATAATCCTGTCGCGGGAAACCGGAATACCCTTAACGGAGGAAACCCCCGTTCCCGTAAAAAGACGGAGAAGCACGGTTTCGGCAAGGTCATTACGGTTATGGGCAACGGCGATTTTATCGGCGGAAATCCGTTTTAAAGTATCATAAAAGGCTTTATAGCGGAGTTCGCGAGCCGCCATCTCAACGGAAAGTTTGTTTTCTTCAGCGAAAGTTAAAACGTCTATGGATTCGGATAAAAAATCCACGGATAGATTTGATGCGAACTTGCGGGCAAAATCGAGGTCGCGCAGACTTTCCTCGCCCCGAAGGTTGTGGTTAATATGAAGCGCCGTGATATTTATTGAAAGGTCGTTACGGAATTTATTAAGCAAATAAAGAAGCGCGCAGGAGTCCGCGCCGCCGGAAAACCCGACAATAATCCCGTCATTATCATTTATAAGAGAATATTTGCGGATTATATCAAAGAACTGAGATTCCACATAATGCACTTTGAAATACCTTCAGGAAATTATCCGTTATCCTTGCGATTAAACAAGTTCATAGCCTCATCAATCCTGTCCTGAATAATCAACTCAATAGCATCGCAAGCTCTTTCCATAGAGGGGTCAAGCTCGTTAAGCTCCTCCGGGGTAAATCTTCCGAGAACATAGTCCTCAAGACGCATCCCTTCCGGCGGAATACCGACGCCTACGCGGATACGCGGGAAATTATCGAATTTAAGAAATTGAATAAGGGACTTAATACCGTTATGCCCGCCGCTTGAGCCGTATTTCCTGATACGAATAGTGGAAAGCGGAAGATTCGCGTCATCACAGACAACAATAATATTTTCGGGCATAATACGGAGAAAACTTGCCATATAAAGGACAGCCTCACCGCTAAGATTGACAAAAGTCTGGGGCTTGAGAAGCATAATGCGTTCTTTACCGAGTCTAAACCGCCCAATCATAGACTTTTTTTTCTTGGTATCGACAGTAATATCGTTGCGCGCCGCAAGCCTGTCAAGCACCATAAAGCCTAAATTATGCCGCGTTCTCTCGTAGTCTTCACCCGGATTACCTAAACCAACAACTAATTTCAAACAGAGCCTCCGAGATTCCTACTTAATCTCGACAAGAACATTCCCTTCGTGGGTAAGAATCTTATAAGCCTCGGATTTGGGAATATCCCTAACAATAAGATACTGAGCAACCTTAAGTTTGGAAATATCAACATCAATTTTAGAAGGAATAGCATCAAGCGTAGTTCGGATTTTAAGTTTGCTTTTAAAGACAAACATATTTCCACCCTCTTTCACACCGACAGGAGTTCCGACAAAATTGAGAGGAACCTCGGTAGTAAAGGGTTTTTTCTTGGAAACGGCATAAAAATCAACGTGCATAAAGCGACGGCTAAGCGGATGAAACTTAAAATCCTTGATAATAACTTTATGCTTGTTCTTTCCGACTTCAAGTTCAATAACGGAGTGCTTTCCGCATACCTGAAACGTTTTTTCAAAATCGCCGTAATTTACGCTAATATAGATATTATCTTTTAATTCGGGGCCATAAACCACAGCCGGTAAACTTTTTTCATCACGTATTTGGGCGCAACCTTCCTTGCCCAAATTTTCCCTTGTTTCAGCCTTCAAGACCTTATTTTCGGACATTTCATCACCTCGTAATCTATAAAATTTAAACCTTAGTTTGCGAAATAAACAGCGAACTAACCGAAGAATTAAGATGAATTCTTTGTATAGCCTCTCCGAAAAGTTCCGCAACGCTCAAAATTTTAAGTTTATCCCCGATAATTTTCTGTTTTTCCTGAGAAACGGGAATAGTGTCGGTAAAAAATATATTATCAATCTCGGACGAACCGAGACGCTCTGCAGCGGGTCCCGACAAAACGGCGTGCGTGGAAAAAACATTAATGGAAACAGCTCCGCGTTTTTTCAATAAACTTGCCGCCTGGGTAATAGTTCCCGCAGTATCAACCATGTCGTCCACCATAAAAACATTCATCCCCTCAACGCTACCGATAAGGTTCATAACCTCCGCCTGATTTTTACGCTCCCGTCGTTTGTCGAGTATAGCGAGGTCGGTATCAAGATGCTTGGCAAAAAATCTCGACCGCTCCACCCCTCCGACATCGGGAGAAACCACGACAAAGTCTTTCATATCCCCCATATTAAGCGCGGTTTGCAGGAAAACCGGGGTAGCGTAAAGATGGTCAACGGGGATATCGAAAAAGCCCTGTATCTGCGCGGCGTGCAAATCCATAGTAAGAACCCTTGTAGCGCCTGCGCCGGTGAGCAAATTAGCCACCAGCTTGGCGGTAATCGGGACCCTCGGTTCGGCTTTACGTTCCTGACGCGCATAACCGTAGTAAGGGATAACGGCGGTAATACGCTCCGCCGATGCCCGCCTTAACGCATCAATTATAATAAGCATCTCCATAAGGTTTTTGTGTCCCGGGTTGCACGTGGGCTGAACCAAAAAGACATCCATCCCGCGGATATTGTCGATAATTTTAACGAAAATCTCGCTATCCGCAAAATCCGTAATATACAGGTCTCCCAAATCAATGCCGAGATAATCGGCAATTTTTTCAGCGAGGACAAGATTAGCCCTCCCGGAAATCAACTTCATCGTAGAAACCGGCATTCTCAATCCACCTTACAGAAAATAATCGAGCAAACTCGCATTAATCAACAGCGGAACCCCCCGTCAAAGTCCCGGAAAACCGGGAAAAATATATAAAAACTGGGGAGGAAGGACTCGAACCTCCAACACTCGGTACCAAAAACCGATGTGCTGCCAATTGCACCACTCCCCAATCTTTTTTATTCCGACTGATATGCTTCTAAAATTGCGCTTTGAAGTTTCTCTCTGAAATCGGAATTAATCGGATGAGCAACATCCTTCATCTCGCCGCTTTTTGTCTTACGTGAAGGCATAGCGATAAAAAGTCCGGCTTTGCCTTCAATTACCTTGATATTGTGGACAACAAAACTGTCCTCAAAAGTAACAGACGCATAAGCTTTGAGCTTGGTTTCACCCTCAACCTTCTTAATCCTGATGTCGGTAATCTCCATTAGCTTATCCTCCTAGCAAAATTGCATTGATTTGCAGGTAAAAAAGTCTGTCATTTATAAACCGGGAAGCAATGGAACACCCTGGCCCCCGGATAAATGACGGCAAAATCGCTATTCCTTAAAATATCGAAATCCGACTTTGCCTCATTTCCCCCTTTATAAACAAATACAAGCGAGGAACCGCTCCCGCTCATAAACGAGAACCTCGCTTTTAATCTTTTATCTAATTCGCTTTTTATAGCAGACAACCTGTTATCCCTTTCGATAACAATACATTGAAATCTATTATACACAAAATCCTCAAGAAAATCAATATTAATAGAACTTTTTTTCATAAAAAATTCTATTCCTTTTGCATCACCGAAATTCTCGACAAAAGAATAAGCGACACGGGTTGAGACAGGAAAACCGGGATAAACTACAATAAATTCGACATCATCAAGAACGGAATCCAAAGGGGCAATAATCTCGCCCTTCCCCGAAACCCTGCAAAGTCCCCCGAAAGCAAAAAAGGGAACATCGCTGCCGATTTCAGGTGCAATTTTCAGTATTTCCGTTCGGTTAATACCGTATTTTTCTGCAAGCGCGCAAAGTAAATTCCCGGCGTTTGAACTTCCGCCGCCCAATCCCGCACCGACAGGGATTGTCTTATTTACTATTACCTCAAAATTATCGGTTATACCAAACCGTGTCTTAAACAAATCCAACGCCTTATGCACGGTGGAACGGGACAATCCGTCATCGCTTAGAGTTTGCCCGTTCTCATCTATAAAAACCACCCTGTCGGAGAGACTATCGTTAATTTCGATAGTATCGCACAGGGTGATTTCCTGAAATATACTATCAATATAATGATACCCGTCGGCATTATCTTTGCCCGTGATCTCCAAAAACAGGTTGATTTTGGCATAAGAGTTTATAACCATTATTTAATCGGTGTCCCCGTGCTGTTTGCATATTCCTTGAAAGCCTTAATAAGCTCGCGGGTTATCTTACCCGGAGTTCCGTCGCTGATAGGTCTGCCGTCAACCTTAACGACGGGAACAACCTCAGCTGCAGTGCCTGTAAGGAAAACCTCGGCGCTGATATAAAGTTCAGCCCTGCTAAACAATTTTTCCCATGTTTCATAGCCAAGCTCGTTTGCCAAATCAATCACGACCTGACGTGTAATGCCGGGCAGGGCTCCCGCCGATACGGGAGGAGTAAACAATTTTTCATGCTGGATAACAAAGATATTATCACCCGTGCATTCCGCGACAAACCCGTCCTGATTCAACATAATAGCTTCTTCAGCCCCGTAGTTATGCGCTTCGATTTTAGCCATAATATTGTTGAGATAATTAAGCGACTTTACAATCGGACTAAGCGCTTCGGGAATATTCCGTCTTGTTGCAACGGTAGCAATAGGCAACCCGTTTTCGTAAAACTCGTGAGGGTAAAGCTGGATTTTATCCGCGATAATAAAGAAATTAGGATTGGAGCATCGCCAAGGGGCAAGCCCCAAAGTCCCCGCACCTCGCGTAACAACGGGACGAATATATCCATCGACAATACCGTTTGCCTTGCACACCTCGACAATCAAAGACTTAAACTCATCCTTGCTTATGGGAATATCAAGCATAATAATTTTAGCGGAATTATAAAGACGGTCAATATGCTCATCAAGTTTAAAAACCCTGCCGTTATAAGCGCGAATACCCTCAAAAACCCCATCACCATATAAGACACCATGATCAAAAACGGAAATAGCCGCATTGTCGCGTTCAACCAGTTTTCCGTTTAAGCAAACATACTTTCCCATAAAAACCTCCGGTAAGAATCTGCAATTACAACAGACAATCTTTAATTATAAATTGATTTTTGATAATTATGCAAATTTTCGTTAAGATATGATAATCGGTGAGCCGTTTCATACCCTTTTCAATATATTTTGCAAGGATAAGAAATAATAACCGTAAGTTTTAGCAAAATTTTACCCTTGCTCATCCATATTAATAACCTTATCACATTTTTCGGCAATTTCAAGGCTATGGGTGGCAATAACCAAAGTTTTGTTAAACTTATCCTTAAGCTCCCAAAGAAGGTCTTCCACGATGGCGGCGTTTTTCCTGTCAAGACTGCCCGTAGGTTCATCGGCAAAAACGACCTGAGGGTTATTAATCAGGGCGCGCCCCACAGCAACCCTTTGGCGCTCGCCGCCGGAAAGCTGGTCGGGGTAATGAAACGCCCGTTTGTTCACCCCTACCGCCTTTAACAGGGCAAATGCTTTTTTATACGCCGTCGTTCCCATCTCCGCCTCGGCTATCCTCAACGGGATAAGCAAATTCTCTATCGCGGTAAAATCCTCAAGCAAATAATGATGCTGAAAGATAAAACCGACGTTCCTGTTGCGAAAGACGGACAACGAGGTTTCATCCATATTATCAATTCGCTTGTTATCAAACATAACGTTGCCCGTGGTGGGGCGGTCAAGTCCGCTCAGGATATTAAGAAGCGTAGTCTTCCCGCCCCCGCTTTTACCCATAATCGCGATAGCCTCACCCCGATAAATTTCTATATCCAAATTACCGAAAACTTTTACCTCATCGACAACGGTCTTGTAGGTTTTACTTAAATTTTCACCCTTAATAATAACGTTCGACATATCAGTCATTTCTAAGCACCTCCACGGGGCGAAGTTTTGATGCTTTTCTTGCGGGAATTATCACCGCAAGCGTGCTGACTATAACGGAAAGCATAATAACAAATGCCACATCCCCGTATTGGATTTCCAACGGAAACTCCGTAATATAATAAACGCTCGGCTTGAAAAACTCAAAGCGTTGAGGGGGGGGCGCCGCCACAAACAGACTCGCTATATAATAGGAAATACGATTAATAAAATTCACAACGTTTTCTATACCGCGAAGGATGGAATTAAGGGAATTGGTAAGCAAAAGACCGAGAACTGTCCCAAGGGCGCTGCCGATATTTCCAATCAAAAATCCGTCAAACAAAAATACGTGCAAAGCATCCCCCGGCTTTAACCCCATCGCCTTTAAAATGCCTATCTCCTCTTTTTTATCCAGAACCATAGCAATCATAGTGCTGAGCATATTAAAAGAAACAACGACAAAGAAAAATGCAAGAATAATCTGCATAAGCATCTTTTCGTTTTCAAGGGCAATAAGGCTGTTGCGATTTAACGATTTCCAATGCCATTTCTGATAAGGACAAACCTCGCTGATTAGAGGCATATATTTTTCGACATTCATAGGGTCTTTTACGCGAACGGCGATACCGTAAGCATACCCCACAGCATCAAAAACGTTCTGGGCATCCTCAAAAGACATAAAAGCGAGAGTGGAATCATATTCGGCGAACCCCGCACTAAAAATGCCGCTTACGCGGAAGCGGTATTGAAGACTGAAAAACTCCTCGCTGTAAACCGTTAGATGAACCCAGCTTCCGACGGTTGCGCCGATATTTATAGCAAGGTTTTCGCCGAGAATAATGGAATGAGGGGATGAAAAATCAAATTCCCCGTCTATAAGCCTGAATTGCTCGGAAAACTCTCTGTCGGTTTCATAAAATTTTCCGGGATAAGCCTTGACAAGCGCCCCCCAAGTATTAAGCCTTCCTTTAATCAAAGCCTGACGGTCAAAATAAGGAACGGCGTCTTCAACCCCCTCTATCTCAAGGATTTTGTCAATATATTGCTCGTAATTCCCGATACCGCGTCCGGGCCCGAGTATAATGATATGCGCATCCCGATACATCAGCTTTTCACGAAGATTGGAATGGAATCCGTTAGCTGCGGCAAGTATCACAATAGCAGCGGCGCTACTTACCACTATGGATAAAAAGGCTATTACCGCAATTGCGGAAATACCGCGATCACTCGCCTTAAATTTTAAATACTTTGACGCAAGATATAAAATAATATTCATTCAAGAAACCCTTATTTGTTTCCGATATTTTAAAATGTATATGATTATAAAGGAAATAACGATTAAAGTAAAAAAAAAGCCTTTTTAAAATTTTAAATCGGCAATTCGGCAAAAATTTGTAAATAAAAAAAATAAGATGTAAAATAAAAATGATGTAAAAAGCGTTTTTAGAGATTGCGTAAAGCACATTTTGATTACGTGATAAAAAGCGAGGGGTTTATGGAAGAATTTAGAACCGATTCAACTTTGACTATCATCAAAGGAAAGTTCAAAGCACCGGCGAGCAGCTCTTTTGGACTTTTTATAGCTTTTATGGATAACCTGTCGAAAAATGTAGAGAGATTTGATGTTTTAGCATCTCATTTCAGCACGGTATTTGAAAACAATATAAATATACCCTGGAGTGAGCAGGAAGAATTGATTACCAAAATGAAATGGAAAGGAGAATACGCCAATAATCTCACGCATGATGTGCAGGCAAGCCTTGAAGATTTGTTTGAGCCGGGAACGGGAAGAGGTTTGGATATATGGCAGGCTTTAAAAAAATTGCAGGTATCCAAAGCGGTAGCCGTGTTTGAAGAATACCTTATGCGACCGACAGGCGACAAGCAAGTAAAATGCGAAATAGCCATAGAAACGGTCAACAAAAGCGATATAGAGCAGATTAAAAAAGAAAGAACGGAAAAAAACAGCCAGGATTTACTAAAATCATCCGGCGCTGCATCCGAAACACATTCAAGCGACGGGTTAAATATAGCGGAATCAGCGGTGGTGCTTGATGTTGACATAGTGCTTTCTCCCATTTCGGGAGTGCTTCTTACCGAACTAAAGCAGGGAGATAAAATCCTTGTAAAAATCAGCGAAACAACCAGCCGGGGACAATATTTTATAGACCTGCTCGGTGCATCGGTCGAAAACGAAATTGTGCCGATTCCCGCTAACATCGAAAAAATAACGTTTTCCGGTAAATATTACAACGTTTTTGTAAACATAGGACCCGGTATCTACGGAAAGTCTATAACGGAGGATAACCTCAAAGCCAAGCTGTATAATCCGGCTCAGGATAAACGCAAAAATATTCCGCAACAAACATCCCCGCAACACGCTTTCAACGTGCCCGCTTCCACCCCTCTTACCGAAGTTCAAGAAGAAAAGAAAGAAAAAAATGCTTACCTGATTTTCTTTATTATCGGCGGTATGGCTTTGTTGCTCCTGCTAATCCTGATTTTCCTTTTTATATAGATAAGCAGTAAAAACATCCGCACGGTCGCCCGTCGCATAATAAACACAAGGAATCAAAAGCCTCATTGCTCATCTTTGCGCCTGAACATTCTTAACCGCAACACAACTTTAAAAGACAAAATTTTTTGGAATCTTCTGCAAACCGAATCAAACAATTAAAGAATAAAGCAAAACTACAATATTAGCCTCACGGAAAAACCCGTTTTTCGTTAATTACAAGAACAATCGTCGTTTGATGTCTTAGTCTTTCTTTTTGGCAACAGCCTTTTTATAAAGCTCGACATATTTTTTAGCCGCTTTTGCCCACGACCAATCCTCTTTCATACCGCTTTCCATCATTTTGCGCCATTTATCGGGATTCTTTTTGAATAAATCAAGCGCTTTCTTTATGGTGTTGAAAAGCTCGTCGGGGTTATAATTCTTGAAAGCAAACCCCGTTTTGCCGTCCTTGACCGTATCCGCAAGCCCGCCTGTCTCACGGACAACGGGAATTGTGCCGTAACGAAGGCTGTAAAGCTGATTTAGTCCGCAAGGCTCAAAGCGTGACGGCATAAGGAAAATATCCGATGCCGCCTCAATATAATGTGAACGCGGAATATCAAACCCGATGGAAATTACCGCTTTGTCGGCGTATTTTTCGCCGAACTCACGAAGACGGGATTCGTATTCGTATTTACCTGTCCCCAAAACGGTAATATAAACATCCTCTTTAATAAGTTTGTCGAAAATCTCCAAAAGAATATCCCATCCCTTCTGGTCAACCAACCTTGATATTACGCCGAGAAGCGGGCGGGAAACATCGGGTTTTTTAATACCATTTTCCTTTAAAAACATTTCTTTTATTTTTTTCTTGTTTTCAAGGTTATCAAAATCATAGTTAAGTTTATATTTATCATTGAGATAAGTATCAATACCGGGATTCCATTCGGAATAATCAACGCCGTTTACTATGCCATGCAAATTACCATACATATCCTTGGTGCGCATAACGCCCTCAAGCCCGTTACCGTATTCCGGGGTTTGTATTTCCTTAGCATAGGTTTCGCTAACCGTAGTGGTAACATCGGAAAACACAATCCCGCCCTTCATAAGATTGAGATGCCCGTAGTATTCCAAACCGTTGATTGTAAAATATTTCCAGTTAAGCCCGGTAATTGTAAACTGCTCCACCGGAAATATCCCCTGATAAGCAAGGTTATGGATAGTAAAAACCGACTGCGCCAGACGATAAAATGAGTCCAATTTGTAGATAGTTTTAAGGTAAACGGGAAGAAGCCCTGTCTGCCAATCGTGGGAATGGATAATATCGGGCTGGAAATCAAAAATTTTAGCGCCTTCAAGCACCGCCTTGCTGAAAAATACAAAACGTTTAAGATTATCGGAAAAATCCTGCTTGGTATGTTCATCAAGATAAATACCGTTACGTTTAAAAAACCCGGGATGGTCAACAAAAAAATACCTTACGCCGAGATGTTCGACTTCCTGAATAGTGCCGGTTTCTTCGCCCCCCTCCATAGAAATAGTAATATCCTCGCTGCGTTTAATCTTAGCGCCGAAACGCACAATATTGTCGTAAACCATAGAAAATTTAGGGATAGCAACACGAAGGTCAAGTCCCGCCTCTGCAAGATTTTTGCCCTGCGCCCCTACAACGTCGGCAAGCCCGCCCACTTTGGCAAAAGGCACAGCCTCGCTTGCAACAAGCAAAACTTTTATTTTATCTTTAGGCATTTTTCCCTCCCGAATACTTTATACTAATAGATTAAAATGAATTCAATAAAAACTCAAGCTAAATTTTGAATTATTTTTAAAGAAATAAAATTTTGCGCTACAATTATAAAATTTGCAATGCCCGCTAAGTCTCCAAAAAACCCTTTACATAATTTCGTTTTTTTTCCAAAACAGCCTCAAACTCGGATTTATTCGAAAAACCCAACCGCATCCCGAACCATTGCATAAACTCCGAATTATCAAGTTTTATACCGCTACCGATATTTTCCTTAGTAATACGCAATGCGTTTTCCATACGACGGTAAAATTGATAAACTTCGGCGAGCTTGTCCATACCGAAATTACGCAAATTAACGTAAGTGGAATAACTGAAATCCTCGATTTTCCGTTTTCGTATTTCCTCAAAAACTATAAAATCCATATCCATAATCCCGCCGGCATCCTTTTTTATATTGAATTCCCCTGCGACCGTATATGCCGAATGGATTTTCTCCCTGAGATTTAATATTTCACTGCGGTCTTGAGAGTTATCGCCGTCTAAAACAAACCGCCTGATAGTATCCTCAATCTTACAAGCGCTTTTTGTATCATAACGGGAAATGATACGGGATTTCCGGTAAGCGACCTTTTCCCAGAATTCCGCCTTATCGTGAAGATACTCCCTAAACCCGGAAAGATTCATACATAAAGAAGAGTTTTTGCCGTTAGGACGAAGTCTTGCATCAAGCTCAACCGACTTTGAACAAAACTTAATCAAGTCCCTGAAAAACGAGGAGTAATCGGCAATCTGCGAAACGTCCCCGTCATACAAAAAAACAACATCGGCATCCGAACCATACATCATCTCACGGCATCCCAACCGCCCCATAGCTATAATAACATACTTTGACGTTTCCGGGCGCTCAATATAAGAAGCGGATTTGTCTATAACAAAATCGATAACGTCGCTGTAAATCATCCCCGCCTTAAAAAAATCAATAGCGCCGCCGTATTCGCGTATGGATGTTTTAAAGAAAAGCTCATCCTTTAAACGCTCAAGCGATTTTTTAAAATCTCCGCCGAACACGTCCATAACCATCCCGAAATACTCCCCGATATCATCATCGGTATCCAACGCTTCGGGGTCGAGAAACATATCAATAATGCCGGGGCTGTCCTTAACCAATGAACTTAAAATACCGCTACCCGAAATAACCCCCGCCAACAAATCACGGAATTTATTGTCGTAACGGATAAGACGTAAAAACATAGAAAGCGCCCCGTAGGATTGCATTATCGAAAAGAGGTTAAAAAAAGTCTCATCGGGGCTTAAAGACACCGAACACTCCTTGAGAACAAAATTCAACGAAAGGGCAAGCGAGGTTTTTATGCGTGGCGAAATACTTGCAATATTTTGTAAAAATCTCAGGATATTTTTCGGTTCTTTAAACCCGTAGCTTGAAAGAATCTCAAGCGACTGTTTCTCCTCCGCCCCGGTATTCATAACGATTTCACTGACGGGAGCAATTTCACCCTCTCCGAACAAGCGGGAAAATATTTCGGTAAAAAGCTCGCGGATACGGGAACGCATATCCATATAATAATCGTTAAAACTATCCGTATCGCCGTATCCCATCAGGTTGGAAAGTATCTTTAGCTTACCCTTGTCGTCGGGAAGCTCAAAGACCTGCAGGTTTTCCTGTAACTGGAGGTAATGTTCAAGCCTTCGTAAAAAATAATACCCCTCTTTAAGCAATTCAACCTCATCAAGACTGATAATTTCGCTGTAATAGAGAGTATCAAGCGCAAAGAAAATATTGGCGCTGCGAAGCTCTTTAATACGTTTGCCGAAAAGAAGCTGAAAAGCCTGAACGATAAACTCGATATCGCGGATACCTCCCATACCTTTCTTGACATTAGCAACAGGCGCACCCGATACCGACCCGTCCATCTCGTTTTTAATAAAGATAATGGAGCGAATATCATAGATAGTCAAGGTCTCGCGATAGACAAAATTCCCGATAACGTCAAGCGCCTTATTCCCGATATTAATATCGCCTGCGGAAAGTCTCGCGCGGATATAAGCCTGACGTTCCCACGCACGGGCGCGAGTTTCAAGATAATTCCTCATATAACCAAAGTCCGTAACAAGAGGAGACAATTCGCCCTCGGGACGAAGTCTCATATCAATACGGAAAAGATACCCGTTCTTTGAGCGAAAAGTAAGGTCGTCAATGACGCTTCGGGCAAAATTAATCACCCGACGGTCTTGTTTATTATCCGAAACAAAAATCAAGTCAAGGTCGGAACTGAAATTCACCTCACGTCCGCCGAGTTTGCCTAAGCTCAGCACGGCAAATTCGCTGTCGGGATAATCCCGCTTGTTTATACGGTAACCGGTTTCAAGGATAATATCCGCAAGATTCGATAAATAAAGCGTAGTCCTGTTAATATCGTCTAATTTTATCAGTTCGCGGACTGCAAACAAAAGCAGGTATTTCATCTTAAAATGGTTTAAAGCATCCAAAAAAAACTCGCGGGTTTTAAACCTGTCGATAAGCGAAAAAGCCTCCCCGCGTATTTCCTCCACAGATGGAACATAGAGAGTCCCCGACTCAAAAAGCCAGTAAAACAAATTCGGGTCAACCATCAGTATAGAGGATAAATATTTTGACGCGCTGAATATAGTAAAAGCCGTGTTAAGATACCGCTCATCCGTTACAAGCTCTTTCAAGACCGTATAAGGCGATATGGAACGCCCGACAAAATTAGTCAGATTAAAAAGACAATCATCGGGGTTAAGACTATCCCCGCAGGATACAAGCGCCTTCCCGATAATATCCGGTATATCGGGGGCATAGTCCAACAACTCCTTAACCCTGTAATATGCATTTCCCGTGTCTGCAAACCCTATTTCGCCGAGATACCCCTCAAGTTTTTCTTTAACCTCGTAAAGATTCATAATTTTCCCTGAAACATAAACGTTAGTATAATTTTAAGCAAAACGGCTGTTTTTATCAAGCAACGGAGAGGTTGGGTTGAAACCCGCAGGACGAAAGAAAAATTAATAAAAAATTCTAACGTTAAATTTGACAAAAAAAAGGGCAACGTGTATTATATCGGCGAAAAGTAATTGCAAATTTCCGAAAATACAAAAATGGGATTGTAAATTTTAAAAAAAATATATCTTTAAATTTAGGAGGAACACCTATGCTTAAAAAAATCAGTGTGTTGTTTTTTGCACTTGCCTTTGTAGCTATGTTATCAAGTTGTGGCCCCGCTATTGATGAAGAGTTAGTTGGAAAGTGGAGATCGGTAGTCCTACCAAGCCTTAGTATTGAATTTACTTCCGACGGCTATATGCGTGGCTATTCATCCGAAACTCAGGTATCGGAATTTAAGTATGAAGCTTCCGGAGGCAGTGGAACGCGTTGGGTGGAAGGAAAAGAAGATGCGAAACAATCATTTACTTATAGTATTTCCGGAAACACCCTTATGTTTACATTAGATGGTGGCGGCACTTCAGAATGGGAAAGGATTTAGACAGTTTCGTCAAAAGGGTTTATCAAAGGCGTTGTTCTAAGCGGACAGCGCCTTTTTGATTAATTAAAAACTCTATTTCCAAATTTGGGTTTGAGAATTTATATAGCCCTGTGTAATAATCAAATATTAAATTAAACCCTAAATCAGTCATTAATACCGAAACATCCGTTTGCTTTTCCGAATTATGGTTATCACGAACCAATAAATCCAAGTCTAATGTTCTTACAGAAGACAATTTTCCCCCGTTTGGTAAAATAAATTGATATAAATAAACCGCCCAACTCCCGATTACAATAAAAACATCAAACAAGTCCGCTTCGTCAAATTTCTTTAAAATACTGCGAAATTCCTTTAAGTTTGAAACCATTTTTTTACCCTTTCTAATTCGCAAATATTGTTTTTTACTTCTTTTAGCTTATTCTCTATATCCCGTCTTTTTTCAATCTGAACGACAATTTTTTCGGCAGCATCCGAACCCGATTTCCCAATATAACGGCTTTTTACTTTAGAACCTTCACGATAATTAAGATAGATATATATTCCATTTCCCCGCTTTTTTTTGTTTATACAGCCCTTCGGCAATTGTGAAATCATAGCGCGGTAACTCTCAAGAAGTTTCAACTGGCGCTCATATTCTTCGCGATTAACATCTTTTATAATCATTGCCACTCCTGTTGCCCTACTATTGTCGCAATAATCATAATGTGTAGGGCAATATATGTCAAGTCTTTTTTGATTATGATGCCGAAAAAGCGAAATAGTTTTTTAATACCTTCGCTATCTGCAAGCGTGTAGTTTATTTAATTTCTCCGGCAGATATTCGGGGAAAAATATAGTCATAGTCAACCTACCCCCTTTTCCCCTATCCTAACCTGAACCCCATTTCGTCAAAGAGATGGGCTTTCTCCGGGATTATCCCCAGCGAAAACTCGTCGCCGTCCGGCATTTCGGTAGTTTTAATCACAATCTGGTTTCCGTCGGGCAGAAAGACATACAAGAGATGCTCCGTGCCGATATGCTCGACAACGTCAACCTTAACCTCAATATCCCCCTCGCCCTTGGGAAGGATATCGAAATGTTCGGGACGCACGCCGATTGTAAAATGAGTTCCGCCTGCCTTGTGGAATTTTTCGGATATTTCCGGCGGGAGAAATACCGTTACCGACGGGGAATCCAAAACAGGAACCCCGTCCTTGATACCTATATCGCCTTCAAAGATATTCATTGTAGGAGAACCGATAAACCTTGCTACAAACACGTTTGTAGGCTTGTTGAACACGTCCATAGGAGTTCCGAGCTGCTGGACATACCCGTCGTTAAGGACAGCGATACGGTCGCCGAGAGTCATCGCCTCAAGCTGGTCGTGGGTTACATAGACAGTCGTAACGCCGAGTTTTTGCTGGAGACCCTTTAACTGTGCGCGCATATCCCCGCGAAGTTTTGCATCGAGGTTGGACAACGGCTCATCCATAAGGAAAATTTCCGGGTCGCGGACTATGGCGCGCCCGATTGCCACGCGTTGACGTTGCCCGCCGGAGAGTTCGGAGGGTTTCCTGTCCAAAAGATTTTCTATCTGAAGAAGTTTTGCCGCATCATGCGCCTTCTTTTTCATTTCAGACTTTTTGGGTCTGGGTTTAAGGTTTGTCAGAGGAAAAATCAGGTTATCCTCAATAGTCATATGCGGATAGAGAGCGTAACTCTGGAAAACCATCGCAACGTCGCGTTCAAACGGCGCAAGCATAATCTTATCGCTTGGCGAGGCGACCGTTCGTTCGCCGAAAACTATCTTGCCCGATGTGGGCTTCTCAAGCCCGGCTATAAGGTTCAGCAATGTGCTTTTTCCGCATCCCGATGGTCCCAACAGGACAAAAAACTCCCCTTTTTCTATATGCAAATCAATTTTTTTCAGCGCGGTAACTTTCCCGCGAAGGGTGTTCCATCCCTTTTCTATTGCTTCAAGCGTTATACTTGTAGTTTTCATCATTTTCTCCTAAATTTGTAAATTATCAGCCCTTAACCGAGCCTGCAGATAAACCCTGCACAATATATTTCTGGAAAATCAAAGTCAGGATAACAAGCGGAACCGAGGCGATAGCCGATGCCGCCATCATATTACCCCATGGGATTTCGCCGTGAGTTCCCCTGAACAGCGCAATACCCACAGGAATTGTCTGCGCTATATGGTCGGTCGTAAGCATCATCGCAAAAAGAAATTCGTTAAAACACGCTATAAACACCAACAGGAACGAGGAAAAAATGCCGGGGAGGGCTATGGGAAGTATTACCTTAAACAACGTTTTGGTGCGGCTCGCCCCGTCCACAAGCGCCGCTTTATCCAAGTCAACGGGTATTTGCGCAAAATAGCTCATATTTATCCACAGCGCGATAGGCACCGTCCACGCTATATAGGGAAGTATCAGCGCGATGTATGTATTCAGAAGCCCTAAATCGGCGAATATAGTGTAAAGATACCCGACTATACTTATCTGGGGAAACATCGACATAGCAAGCACAAAAAGCGGAACAGCAATCCGTCCGGGAAAGCGAAGCCTTGATACGGCATAGCCCGCAAAACTCGCTATTACCGACACCGCTACCGACACTATTATTGAAATAAACAGACTGTTTTTAAAATAGTCCATAAAATGGAGACGTCTTGAGGTAAGAATCTCTACATAATTTTTAAGAGTAAATATATAATCCACTTCGGCATTTCCGAGAAAATCAGGGCGATCCGACAAGGATATTATCATCATCCATATAAACGGGGAGAGCGCAAAAGCAAGTAAAAACAAGACCCCAGCAAAAATCAGTATGGACTTTATGTTTTTTTCTCTCACGATGAATCTCCTATTTGATATTTTTCTCGAAACGTCCGAGCTTTATGTAAAGTATGGTAATCATAAAGGAGACAATAAAAGTGATTACCGAAATAGCCGACCCCATCCCGAAAATGTCCCCGGTGAAATAATTATACCCGATAAAAGACAGGGTTTCGGTAGTGCCGCCGGGCGCCCCGCCCGTCAGAACATAAACGAGGTCGAATATCCTGATAGCATCAATAGTGCGGAAAATAAGCGCGATAAGCAAAACCGGCGCAACAAGCGGAAGCGTTATAGAACGAAACCGCTTAAACATCTTAGCTCCGTCCACGCGCGCCTGTTTATAAATATCCTGCGGTATAGCCTGTAATCCCGCAAGAAGTATAATCACCACAAACGGCGTAGTCTTCCATACATCGGAAATAACAAGCGCCCAGAACGCGCTTGATGTTGTCCCCATCCAGCTTACCTTATCCGCTATAAAGCCCAACGATGTCAGTAGATGGTTAATAATCCCGTAGGTATAGTCATACATCAGACGCCAGATTTGAGCGGAAACTATAGTGGGAATAGCCCAGGGAATTAGAATAACTGCGCGCATTATACCCCTGCCCTTAAAACTCTCGTTTAAAAGAAGGGCGAAAATAAGCCCGAAAACCGCCTCAAGAACTACCGTTGCAAGAGCAAAAAGCAGGGTAAAAACCAAAGCGCTCCAGAACTTCGTGTCCGACAGGATTTGCGCGTAATTCCTGAACCCCACAAACTCAAAGGGAAGAAAGGACGTGTCCTGATAAAAACTTTTCCACAGAGTTCCGATAACGGGAAAAAGAATAAAAAGAAAAATGACAATTAAAATAGGGGTGAGGAACGCATACGCGTTCCTCACCTCTCGCTTTTCATATTGGACTAAAAATTTACTTTGCATATTCTTCAAGAACCTTGGAAATTTCAGTGTGCGCCGCTTCAATAGCTTTATTGGGTTCAACGTTACCGGCAAGCGCCGCGTTTAGATGACGCTGAAGTATAACCGAAAGCTGGGAGTAATACGGGACTGTCGGACGCGGGATTGCCCCCATAAATATCTCCTTAAGATTTTGGATATTGGGGTTAGCCTCGATAACCTCTGGGTTCGTGTAAACATCCATTCGACCCGGATTCCATCCGAGAGTAACCGCTAATTTTTTCTGGGTTTCATAAGATGTAATAAACTCAACCAATTTTGCGGCTTCCTCTTTCATATCGGAAAACCTTGATATGCCGATATGCCATCCGCCGAGAGTTGATGCGCTGCTACCGCCGGGAAAAGACGGTAAAGGCGCGGTATCGAATTTATCACGAACGGTGGAATCCTCCGCGCGATGGAGACCGTATGCGTAGGGCCAATTGCGTTCAAACAGAGCATTCCCGTTTTGGAACATCTGCCTCACTTCCTCCTCTTTCATATCGGTATATGTGTTGGGAGGAGATACTTTATGCTTATTGATAAAATCAACCATCGTTTGTAACGCTATAACGTTAGCGGGAGAATTTACGATAGAGTTTCCCTCAGGTCCCAAAAACCCTCCGCCTGCCGATGCAAACACCTCAAGCGCATTACAAATAAGCCCCTCATATTGAGCGCCCTGCCATACATACCCCCAGAAATTGGGGTTTGTCTTTCGTTCCTCTGCCTGGATTTTCTTAGCCATCTCAACAAGTTCGCTCCAATATGCGGGAGGCTTATTATATCCGTATTTCTCAAGCAAATCTTTGCGGTAGTAAAGCAAACCGCCGTCCACGTAAACGGGAAGCCCGACAAGTTGACTTTCGTATGTGTCTGCAAGATTGACAATGCTCGGGAAAAACGGAGACGCGTCGATGTTGTAATCATCAAGAGGCTCAAGCCATTCCGAGGATGCAAGTTGTCCTATCCACGCAACGTCCATAAGCATAACATCCGGGTCGGGACGCTGTCCGCGAAGCGCTATAAGGATACTTTGCTTGCGCTGTTCCGTGTCGCTTGCCTGCCTTATCATATTTACGGAAATTCCGGTTTCTTTCTCAAACGCATCCAAAACCTCTTCCCAGTATGCCAATTCATTCGGCGCTCCTCCGACCATAAAGGTCAGTTGAGGTCCTCTTCCGCAAGACATTAAACTAAACAATGCCAAAGCTATGATAATCAATATCTTCTTCATCTTACACTCTCCTTTTTTTGGTTTTCTTATGATATAATAAATTTCCGTTTTGTCAATAGGCACAGCGTTTAAATTTCGTTTATTATACGGTTGACAATACTATTATCTCTCTTTATTATTTTATTATCATATTATACGGGAAGAGGCTACGATGGATTCTGCAATCATACTTACCCCGCGACATACAGAGCTTTTTGCGATTGAGGATAAATTCAGGATGACCGGTATTCTTGATATGATTCCCGTTGATTATGAAAATTTGGAGATTAAAACAAAAAACCTCTTCCTTGATTTAACCTTTGACTTTTTTGATAAGGAAATCACTCCTTATTTCCTATACACCCTGTTTGCAAAATTACAAAAAATTACGGAACAGATAAGCCCGAATATCACTAATTTTTATGTAATAAAGCATTATACATACAGCACTAATATAGACCGTCTTATTTTTATACAGAGAATTATCGACCAGTTCGTGGAAATACTTACCGATTTTGCCGAAGCGCGTTTGATTTTATCGCCGTGTATAATATCGCGATACTGTATGAACAGGGTATCAAACCCGGCAAGCTGCCTTATTAATACTATCCGTATGAACAAATCCGCGCGAATTAAAATCAGCGAAAACTCGCGATTTTCAATTATATACGGGCTTGACCTTGTGTCTATACTTATGGATATAGTAAAGGACGGTTTTTCCAAACCGTTAGTTATCGAGGGAATAGATATGTCGCTTAAAGAAATTTCCGATACAGCCCAAAGAGTCGCGGGAGACTGTCATATAAGTTTCGATAAAACGAATTTTTTTAACTTCCATTTCCCCGATATAAACGCGCATTTTATAAACCGTATTAACTACGAGTTTGAAAATATAATGATAGACCTTGTGAGCAATCTGTTTTAGTAAAGGTTGGACAAAAGAAAACAAATCGATTAGAATAATAAATACAGTAAAAGTGTAAATATCAAGAGGTTTTATATGACATATCACAGGATTATAAACGGCGATAGCCGTCAAATGAATTTGGTAAAAGACAAATCCGTCCATTTAGTTATAACATCACCCCCGTATTGGCAACTGAAAGATTATGGGGTTGAGAATCAAATCGGGTTTAATGAGAGCTATGAAGACTATATAAACAGCTTAAATCTTGTATGGAACGAGTGTTACAGGGCGCTGTATCCCGGATGCAGGTTATGTGTAAACATAGGCGACCAGTTTGCCCGCTCCGTATATTACGGGAGATATAAAGTAATTCCAATCCGAACGGAAATAATAAAATTTTGCGAAACAATCGGATTTGACTATATGGGCGCAATTATCTGGCAAAAAATCACCACCACCAACACAACGGGAGGGGCTTCCATAATGGGAAGCTTTCCCTATCCTCGAAACGGAATTCTGAAAATTGACTATGAGTTTATATTGATATTCAAAAAACAGGGTATTGCACCCAAGCCTGATGCAGAACAAAAAAAACTTTCAGCGATGAGTAAAGAGGAGTGGAACACCTACTTTACGGGACATTGGAATTTCGCAGGGGTAAAGCAGGACGGACATATAGCGATGTTTCCCGAAGAATTACCGGCACGTTTGATTAAAATGTTTGCTTTTTATGGAGATACGGTTTTGGACCCGTTTTTGGGAAGCGGAACAACCTCGCTTGCCGCCGTAAATTTGGGACGCAATTCCGTCGGTTATGAGATTAATCCCGAATTTATAGAAATAGCAAAGAAAAAACTCAACTTATCCGAAAACGGCAATAAAGATATAAGATATGAGTTTTTGAAAGATGCCTTCACCGGGAATATACAAAAGCAAATTGAAAATCTACCTTATACATTCACCGACACCCATAAAATCGATAAAAAAGTCGATATTAAAAAACTTCAGTTCGGTTCTAAAATCGATAAAAACAGCACGGAACGTGAGGAATACTACTCCGTAAAAGAAGTCATAAGCCCCGAACTTATACGACTGAATAATGATTTAATCGTTCGCTTGATTGGAGTAAAAGAAAAAAAATCTATGAACGGGAAAGCTAAACAATTTCTTATCGAAAAAACCAAAGGACAAAAGATTTTTATAAAATTCGATAATCAGAAATATGATGAGCAAAATAACCTTCTTTGCTATATCTATTTGAAAAACAAGACTTTCCTTAATGCTCACCTGATAAAAAAGGGTTTTGCCGATGTTGACCGTTCTATAAATTTTAAATACAGGAATAATTTTATAAAGTTCGGGAGTTTAGTATGAATGAAGAACAAGAAAGAATTTGGCGGTATTTGGAAGAAAATGCAATGGGATATGAAAATCACAAATCTTCTTCTAACATTCGGGATGCTTTGGAATTAGAAAGCGGCGGTGTAACAAATGAACATGTTAGGGATTTGATTCGAGATATGGTTCTTAACCATGGGTGTTGTATAGGAAGCAACAGTGAAGGATTTTGGATAATTCAAACCGAAGAAGAATTAAATTCTACAACTAATAATTTACAAAGCCGTGTAGATGAAATAAACAATAGAATCATTGCATTGGAAACAAATTGGAGAAATCAAAATCAATAATTTTATGTTCTGAAACAAGTTTTGCTAACCTCAGGAGGAAACTATGGAAAACCTGTCCCCGTTGATGATGGCGTTTCTTGCCTCGCTGTCCGCATGGATAATGACCGCAGCTGGCGCAGCGGGAGTTTTCCTGTTTAAAAAGCCCAACCGTAAATTTATGGATGCGTTACTCGGCGGGGCGGCGGGGGTGATGATTGCTATGAGTTTCTGGTCTTTGCTTGAACCGTCTATTGAGATGGCGACGCTTGCGGGACTTCCCCCATGGCTCCCCGCCGTAATCGGTTTCCCTCTCGGAGGTATTTTTATCCGTATAATCGACCGTTTTCTCCCTCACTTACACCCCGAATTTGCAAACAAACCCGACAAGGCGGAGGGGGTTAAATCAAAGTTCCAGAGAAGTATCCTGTTGGTGCTTGCCGTAACGTTGCATAATATCCCCGAAGGACTTGCAGTGGGTATAGCGTTCGGGGCATTGGCACATAGCGGCACCCCCGCATCAATAGGCGGCGCGATAGCCCTGGCGCTCGGTATAGGGCTTCATAACCTTCCCGAGGGTTTTGCCGTATCGGGACCTCTCCGCGCAATAGGTTTATCACGGAAAAAAAGTTTCTTTTACGGACAACTTTCGGGACTTGTTTACCCGGTAGCAGGTGTTATCGGTGCGCTTGCCGTGGCGTTTATCGAACCGTTAATGCCTTACGCGCTTGCGTTTGCTGCAGGGGCGATGATTTTTGTCGTTATCGAGGAACTTGTCCCCGAATCTCAAAGCTCGGGCAACACCGATATTGCCACTATGGGCGCGCTTATCGGTTTTACCGCTATGATGTTTTTTGATATAATAATGGGGTAACGTTATGTCGGCGTTTTTTGAAAACACAAGCCCCTTGGCTTTAGTCGTTATCGCCATAGCCTTTACATGGATACTTGCATTGGCGGGTGCATCGGTGGTTTTCTTTTTCAAGAAAATCAACCTCAAAATCCTTGATATTATGCTGGGATTTTCCGCCGGTGTGATGATTTCCGCAAGCCTGTGGTCGCTTTTGCTTCCCGCTTACAATATGGCAACGGATTTCGGGGTTGAGGGATGGATTCCGACCGTTTTCGGGTTTCTGCTCGGTGCGCTTTTCCTTTTCGCAATAGACCGTCTCCTTCCCCATCTCCACCCTGGCTTGGCTTTCGACAAGGCGGAAGGGATAAATTCGGGGCTTCAACGGAGTATCCTGTTGGTGCTTGCCGTAACGTTGCACAATATCCCCGTGGGACTTGCGGTGGGCGTGGCTTTCGGCGCGCTCGCACACGGCGGGACAGCATCTATCGGAGGAGCAATCGCGCTTGCTGTCGGTATCGGGATACAGAATTTTCCCGAGGGTTTGGCGGTCGCCGTATCGCTCCGTCGCGAGGGATTGTCGAGGATAAAGAGCTTTTTTTACGCCCTGTGTTCGGGTTTTGTAGAACCGTTAGCGGGAATACTCGGCGCGCTCGCCGTTATATTTATCGAGCCGATACTTCCCTACGCCCTGTCTTTCGCCGCGGGCGCGATGATTTTCCTTGTGGTGGAGGAGCTTATACCGGAGGCGCAAAATTCCGGGAATACCGACCTCGCCACTATCGGGAGCATTTTCGGCTTTGCGTTGATGATGTTTTTGGATTTTATTTTCGCGGGATGAAATTGCGGATAAACTTGAAGTTTTTTTGTACATTGTTTAATATATGATAATGAATTTAGTTGGTTTGATGAGCTAATCCTTGGTTTAACGTTGTTGAAGCGTAATACAATAGAAGGTTCTGATATGATAGAAATATGCAAAAATCTATATATTGGCAATGAACAAGATTATGAAATCCAAGTTAAATCAAAATATGACTGGCGTGTAGTTCATGCTTGCAAAGAACCATATCATAGAGCTTTATTAGGTTATAAAGGTCGAGGAGCACCAAAAGACCACCTTGAATATCTTATAGCTGAACGAGGAAATCAATTGTTTCTTAATCTTATTGATGCAGATTCTTCAGAATATATACCAAAATTAATAATTGATAAAGCATTAGAATTTATTTCTAAATCTATTTTTGCAGAAAAACCTTGTTTAGTTCATTGTAATCAAGGAGAAAGTAGAGCCCCATCAATAGGTCTTCTTTACCTAGTAAAAATAGGAGAAATCCCAAAATCAGATTTTTCATCTGCTAAATTAGAGTTTTTAAAAATATACCCTTATTATAAGCCAAAGCGGGGAATTCAAGAATTTATCATTAAACACTGGAATTCATATACAAACATATAAAAAGAAATTTTTAGCAAAGCAAGAGACAAAAATGAGTAGTTTAAAATATCCCGAAAAACAAGTTTTTGAAAAATTGTTTAATAGAAATGGCTATGTTCTTGATTTTACAGATAGAACATTTGCAGAATTTTTTAGAGATTATGATATAAATATAGATGAAAAAAAATATAAAAAGTTTGGCACATCAAAGATGAATAGATTACGCGCATTTTGGGAGTTAGAACCTGATACCATAGTTGAGAAAGTATTAAAGGGTCTTTTGCAACATTATCTAAATATAACAAACCAAATTAATGAAGAGGATAAAACAAAGGCTCAATGTATTATTCGGCGATTGTCGGGTAAAATAAAAATAGACAATAAAAATCTAGAAAGCAATTTTCTAAATCAAGAGTTTGGTGATTTAGATATATCTTTATTGAATCTTGAACCTAATCTTGAAAAAGTGATATTGCAACGTTTAGATGAAATTAAAAAATCGCTAACTGCAAATTCACCATTAGCAGTAATTTTTTTATGCGGAAGCACGCTTGAAGGTTTGTTATTTAATATTGCAGAGAAAAAGCAAATCGAGTTTAATAAGGCAATATCTGCTCCAAAAGATAAAAACCAAAAACCAAAACAATTTTCTGAATGGAATTTATGCAATTTAATAGATGTTGCACACGAAACCGGATATCTTGGTCTTGATATAAAAAAACATAGTCATAGTTTAAGAGACTTTAGAAACTATATACACCCAAAACAACAAGCAAAAAATAATTTTTCCCCAGATATGCACACTGCAAAAATCAGTTGGCAGGTATTACAAGCAGTAATCGCAAATTTGACTGGAAAAAGGAATGTATAACTATTTAAAAATATCTCCATCTATCGCGGGGTGAAGTCTCCTCACCCAATCTCCTCAAGCTGTCTCTAAAACTCCGCCTCGTTTCCTCTATCTTAATAGTCTTTGTATCCAACGTGTCGCAGAGGGTTTCCAAGCTCTACTCAATTTCGCGAAGTTTTATACCCGGCGAGGCGGTAGCTTCCTCCCTTCGCTTGACTTTTTATCAATTCCCGTCTATTATTTCACCTGACCAAACTTAGCGGAGAAAAAGATGAAAAAAATCATGCCGTTTTTAATGATGTCCGTTCTGTTTTCCTGCGGGCAGAAATTCACAAGGATAGACCCTGTCCCCGAACGCCGCGCCGTTGTTTATGTTTACAATAATACCGAATCGCTTACGGATTTCGATGTGTTTATCCATCTCGGCAAAGATAATATCACCAATGCGGTTCGCCGTCTTGATGACATACGGGGGAGCGTTGTCCCCACTATCGCATTGGAAAAAATCCATTCGGTTCGCAATGTTCAAAGCGAGGCGGATTATATTTTACGCGCTAACCGTTATGCTCCGCTTACGCTCCGCGCGGGTAAGTTGGAAATCCTTATCAGTTCGCAAAGTTCGTTCCCGCTTCCTCACGGAACAAGGACGCTCTATGATTACGGGCTTTTCGAGTTTGAACTTGAGGCGGGGGAGGAGTATTTTATACGCGCGGGTTTTAACCCCGAAAGTTTGGATAACCCGCTTGAGGCGGAATTTGTCGATAAGGAAATAGCGTTGCCGGAAATTTCGGGTAAAGTCAGGGCGCGATAGAATATGTGCCTGAGGTTTGCGTTTATTACGGGATTTGTCTTTATTGTTATTTTGTCGGCGGGATGTGTCGATATGGAAAAGACGCCGCCTCCCCGAGATTATCCTGTCGAACGGCTTACCGGAAAGTTTGACCCCGTATCGCACACCGAATTTGTCAAAATCCCCGCCGAATACGCGTCAAGAGCAGATATGTATATGCACTATGAGGCGTTTGAGGCGTTCAGGGCGATGTATTATTTCGCGCAAAGCGAATGGATAAGGCTTGTCATAGTCTCCGCAACGCGCGACTTTTCACATCAGAAAGCTATCTGGGAATGGAAATGGCATACCGAAAGACACCGTTTCCCCGACCCCGTATCGCGCGCAAGGTTTATACTTCGTTACAGCTCTATGCCCGGCACCTCGCGCCATCACTGGGGAACGGATATCGACCTAAATTCACTTAAAAACTCGTATTTCACAAGTGGCGAGGGCAGGCGGGTTTACCGATGGCTTTGCGAAAACGCAAACCGTTTCGGGTATTATCAGGTCTATACCGAAAAATCGGATACGCGCCCCACGGGATATGAGAAGGAAAATTGGCACTGGTCTTATATCCCGATAGCGGGTGAGATGCTTAAATCTTATGTGGAAAAAGTCGGGCTTGATGATTTAAGCGGATTTCGGGGAGCGAACACAGCCCGCGAACTTAATATTATAAAAGACTACGTTCAGGGTATTACAGAGATTGAATAACTCATCATAACTTTTTATAATCCACGTAAAATATTTTAAAAGCCAAAAATTGAATGAATTTTAGAAAAAAGGCTTCCCTTTTTCCCTAAATATGTTATATTAAATATGACGATAATCTTTTAGAGGTAAGTATATGGAAGGATTTATAAAAAATAAAGTTGAAAACGCTATTTGCTATATAGCGAAGGAATATAAAAAAAAGGCTAGAAAGTATATTTCACAAACCGTTCTTTACAAAATTTTAGCCTTTATAGACTTTGATAGTGTCAAGGAAACGGGAAAACCCGCATTCGGTTTGGAATATTCAGCTATGGAAAACGGCCCAGTCCCGAGAGAAATTTACGACAAAAGACAAGATTATGACACCGAACTATTTAGATTTTGCCCTAAAGATGGAGGGAAATTTGTCGTTATAGCAAAAGAAAAGGCAAAACCGGATTTAGACTATTTCTCCGGCTACGAAGTGGAACTAATTAATAAATTACTTTTTATATTCGGAGATTCTAAAGTAAATGCAGGACACGCAAGCAAAGCAAGCCATGAAAGAATTACCGTATGGGAAAAGGCTTGGAACAGAAAACCTAACAGCAAAATCGATTTTGCCGAGATGTTTGATAACCTTGAAGAAAAAAAAGACTTGACTTATCCTGAAGAGGTTTATATAACATATTCCGCCTTAAAGGCTCTCGATAAAGGCCATAAATAATGGAGGTGGGGGATGTTTTTGTCTGGAAAAACTTTCCATATCCAAAACACGGGAATATCAAAGACAGGTGGTTCGTTTTTCTCGGACACACAAGATTCCCAGACACCCCGATATTCGCATTTATATCAACTGTTACAACCCAAATTCAACATTATGAGAAAAGCGGGGACAGAGCAACCCATCTTTTTAAAAAGTTTAAAAAAGGCGATTTCGGATTTCCCGAAGATTGCATTCTCGATTTAGATACTATATATGATAATATAAAACTTGATAAATTAACCGCCAGTCCCGATATAGAAATAAAGGGAAAGATTGATACACCAACCTTAAAGGAGATATATTCCCTGCTTGTTCTGTCGCAAAAAATTTCTCGAAAAGTTAAATGCTATATCTATGAAAGTTTTAATTACGCCGGTATTACGGGGTTAAAAAAACCGTAAATACGGTATTACCATAACTTTTTATAATCGACGTTCTATGCTATAATCATACTTCCAAACTTCTCAAGGAGAAAATATGACTTTTACGGATATGGAAACGCGCATACTTCCGTTTGTCGAAAAACCGGCGCGTTATATAGGCGGCGAGTTTAACTCTATCGTTAAAACCGGCACAAGCCTTACGCGTGTCGCCCTGATTTACCCCGATATGTATGAAATCGGTATGTCCAATATCGCACTAAAGATATTATATAATACCCTGAACTCTCATAAGGATTTTGCCTGCGAACGCGCCTTTGCAGTGTGGGGCGATATGGAAAAAGCCCTCCGCGACAATAATATCCCTCTTTATTCCCTTGAAACCAAAACCCCGCTTAAAGATTTTGATATTCTCGGCTTTAGTTTCCAGTATGAACTTTTATACACCAATTTCCTTAATATACTTGATTTATCGGGGATACCGTTTTATTCCCGCGACAGGGATGAAACCTGCCCGTTTATAATCGCAGGTGGACCCTCCTCGTCTAATCTTGAGCCGGTAGCGGATTTTTTGGATGCGATATGTGTCGGAGACGGGGAAAGCCGTATTATAGAAATGTCGCAAACCATACGCTATGCAAAAACAAGCAAGTTCTCAAGGCAGGAAACACTGCAAGCCCTCGCCGAAATAGACGGGGTTTATGTCCCGCAACTCTACGAAACCGAAATAAACGGCGGCTTTATTATCCCAAAAGGCAGGATTGTCAATCGTTTTAACGAAACCGATTTAACGGTATTGGATTTTCCCGTTAAACAAATTATTCCCTCGGTAAAAGCGGTGCAGGACAGGTCAACTATTGAGGTGGCGCGGGGATGCGCGAGGGGATGCAGGTTTTGTCAGGCGGGGTTTTGTTACCGTCCCGTTAGAGAACGCACCGTAAACCAAATCCTTGAACTTGCCCGCAATTCCATACAAGCTACGGGATACCGTGAATTTTCCCTGATTTCGCTTTCAATCAGCGATTACTCGAATCTCTCCTCGCTGATAACCGCGCTTGACGGGCAGTTCTCCTCACACGGCATATCGTTTTCGCTTCCGAGCCTGCGTCTCGACTCGTTTACTCTTGAACTTGCCGACAAGGTGTCGCAAATCAGGAAAAGCGGGCTTACTTTCGCCGTTGAGGGCGGAACTCAGGGTATTCGCGACACTATCAACAAGGGAGTAAACGAAGACTCGCTTTTCAACGTTGTGGAAATTGCGCGCGGTCTCGGATGGCGTTCCGTTAAGCTATACTTTATGGTCGGGCTTCCATTTACCGACATACAAACCGAAATCGACGGGATAACCGAACTTGTCTCAAGGCTAAGTTCCCGTTTCCGCGATATATCCGTAACGGTTAGCGTAGCAATATTTGTCCCAAAACCCCACACCCCTTTCCAATGGGCTAAACAGTTGCCGTTCGATAAAGCATTGCAGGGTTTCCGTCTGCTGAAAGACCGTTTTCGTAAAAACCGCAGGGTCAGCATAAAATACAACGACCCTTTTATCAGCACGATAGAGGGGGTTTTCTCGCGGGGAGACAGGCAACTTTCCCGCGCAATAGAAACCGCTTTTAAACAGGGTGCGCGATTTGACGGATGGAGCGAGATGTTTAACTTTAATCTTTGGCAGGATTGCTTTAATAAACTCGGCACCGACACTTCGCTGTATTTAAACGGGACTACCCCGTCTAACCCGTTACCGTGGCAAGTAATAAACAACGGCGTATCAACCGAATTTTTACGGGAGGAGGAAATACGCGCAAAAAGCGGAATACTTACACCCTCCTGTGATACCAAATGCGAACAATGCGGGGTATGCGATTTTAAAACGGTCGCACCGAAACTCAACTCCAAAGATACGCAGGAACCGCAAATAAAAGACGACTTTCTATTTAATATAAAGATAGAGCGAACCGAAGAAATCAGCTATATCCGTTTTTTATATTCCAAAACGGGCAGTGCAAGTTTCCTCAACCAGATAGATATAGAGGAAGCATTGTCGCGGGGACTTATCCGCGCTAATATTCCCGTGAAATTCACCAAAGGGTTTAACCCTCATATCCGCGTTGAGATGGGATGGGCGCTTCCGGTCGGTTTTGAAAGCGAATATGAACTCTCACAACTTGAACTTAACGCGCCGATAAATAAAAAGGACTTTATCGAAAGATATAACGATTCTTTGCGCGAGGGGCTTCGCATTTTGGATGCAGTCAATTTGGATGCGGGACACAAGCTCAATCGCGCAACAAAAAGCCAGCGGGTTAATTTCTCGTTTATTGCAGAACAAAGCAAGGAAGAACTGCTTACCCGGTATAAACAAAATATGGAGTTTAAAAAAATTACCCCCCGCAAGGAAAAGATTATCAACCTTGATGAGTTTGTCGGGAATATATATTTTGAAAACGGGCGTGTTTTTGTGGAATATTTCCAGACCGACGGCGGGGCGCGGATACAGGACATTATTTCGGCGATTACGGGAAAAGACACCCGCGAGGCGGTGGCGCTTAAACCGTTTGTCCATCTGCGCTATATCAAAGACAATGATACAAAAATCCCCGCCTTGTTTGCATAGAAATTAACGGAGGCTGTAATGGATAAAACCAAAATCAAAGGCTTTATTTTCGATATGGATGATACCTTAGTCGAATCGGAAAAACTTAATATCCGGCTTATAACCGATTATTTCCTTGATACGTGGAAAATTGAACTTGACGATAACGACAAAAATCTTGTTTACGGGCATTCATGGCAAACTATCTACTCCGAGATTACTAAAAAATACTCGTTGGATATTTCCATATTCGACGTGCAGGATGCGATATTGGAACGCAAACGAAAGTTTTTACAAAAAAACAAGCTCCCCGTTGCAAAGGGAATAGACAAAGTCCTTGCTCTCCCGCAAAAAAAGGTTATAGTAAGCGGAAGCGGGACTAAAGAAATACAATGGATTTTAGAAAACGTGGGTATCTTGGATAAATTCGAGGCGTTTTTCAGTATAGAGGATTACGGGAAGGGGAAACCCGAACCGGACGGGTTTCTTATGGGGCTTAGTTATCTGGAGCTTAATCCCGATGAGGTGATTGTTTTTGAGGATGCCAAAAGCGGGATATTATCCGCAAAACGCGCCGGTATCTTTTCGGTTTTTATTCGCGAATTTGCAGAAAGCGATTGCGCCAATCTCGCCGACCTCGCTTTCGACACTTTCTCCGACTTTTTCGACTTTTTCTCTTCTTAAAGGTAACGCTTATTATCTCCTCCGGTGTTTAAATATACAAACAGGACATTGTGTCAATAGGAGGAGATTAATGAAAAGAACTATATCGTCAATACTCGGTTTTATGATTGCAGGCGTTTTATTTTCGGGATGCGCTATCGGTGTGTTTTCATTCGACGATACCGAATACGGCGAAATCGGGAAAACAACCAATAAAATCATAATCGGCGAAACGGATAAAGAAGATTCAACCGACAACGTATGCAGTCTTGAGGTTATACTCACATCACCCGCCGACAACGGCTACGTGGACAGCCAATTTGAGGTAAGCGGATTTGTCGGCAATACCGAAACCTTAAGTGGTGTCATTATATTTATAGAAACACCGGAAGGCGCTATATTATCAGCCGAATACAGCAGTATCGAATCCAATACCTTCAGCGCAATCGTAAATATCGACATTGAGGGCGATTATCGTATCTGGGTATGCGTTTGGGATACCGATGACCGTATGGGTAAAAGCGACAAAGTCTCGGTTATTGCGGGATGGGATATTCCGCTTGTATCAATCGAAAGCTATACGGTAAAGCAAAACGGAGACGTTATTATATCGGGTATTGCCACAGGACGGGGCAGCGATATTGATACCGTTTATATGCAAATCAACGGTGATGGATTTTTCGCGCTTGAGGGCAAAGAGGAATGGAGCAAAACAACCGCCCTGCCTTCGGGATATAATCTTATAGAGGTTTACGCTATAGACAAGGCGGGCAATATCAGCGAAACGGCGGTTACGGTTATCAATCTCCAGTTTAACATCGGTGGTGATGAAACCCCCGATGAACCCGTTGATAATGATAGCGATGACGGCGGCAAGAACACGGTCGCAAATAATGACGGGGATAACTGCAACAGCAGAACCATTGCATAAAACAAAGCCATACAAAGACCTTCTGATTAGAGTCAACTACTTTACTCTTCGGCGGGGACAGCATTATGCTTCCCCGCCACTCTTTTTATATGCCGATTAGTCGGATTGAAGCAAATCTTCCGTAGTTTCTTTTTTCTTCACAAAATCAGCGTTTTTTCTGTAATCCATTTTAAGAGGTATTTCAGGTTTCTTGCCGTCTAATAAATCTTTAATTGTTATAATTTGGAGTTTAGGAAACCGGTTTTTATATAATTCATATTTAAAAAATCCTTCCGAAACCGCTTCTTCAATCATAGCCTTTGTGGGAGTTTCCAAAGTAATAAAAACACCAAATTCAACCCCTTCCCGCCCAATAACGCCTTTTAAATCCCGTATATCGCCGGGTTTTACCTTTCCGCTTTTAACCTGAACAATAGCTTTGGAAACTTTATCCGATTTATCAAAATAAAAAATTATACCGTCAATACCTTTGTCGGCGCCTTTCTTTTTATCACTAACGGGCTTGGCATCCACCAATGACAAAGCCCACCATTGAAATTGGTATCTATCCTGTTTAGCTAACGATTTTGCACTTTCCAAATCCAATGGTTCTCCATAAAGAAAATAATCCCTGTTCGGCTTCATATTATATTCGTCATCCAATCGTTTTTTTATCAAATCTATCGCCAGATGAGTAATATCAACACCAATCCATTTAAGAGAATAATCTTCATTCCCATTAAGATATTCACAGGCGGAAATAGTAGTCCCGCACCCGCAAAACGGGTCTAATACAACCCCGTCTTTCGGACATGAAGCCAAGATAATTTTTTCAAGCAATGCCCTTGGTTTTTGTGTCGGATAGCCTAATCTCTCCTGTGCATTTTGATTAATTATCGGAATATTCCACCAGTCGGGAGAAGTTACCCCCTCTCTCTCATCAAGATATACCCTGACCGTTAATTCGGGATGTTTATCCTCCCATTCCTGAGCAACATCTTTAGCGGATTTAATCGGACTATTTTGAATGCCTCTTCCGCATAGACGGTAAAGTCTGCCGTTTTCATCTTTTAACCTGTATTTTTTTATGGTATTCTCGGACAAATCCTCAACCACTTTGGTATAATCAAAATATGAATCTTTGGATTTAGAATAGAAAAGAATTACATCGTGTTTCCTGTTCCATCTCTTTTTCGTGTTTTCCCGGCTTTGATAACACCAAATAATTTCATTCCTGAAATTCTTAGCTCCGAATATACTATCCATTATAACTTTCAAATAATGGCTTGCAGTCGGGTCGCAATGCAAATATATATTCCCGCTCGGCTTTAAAACCCGTTTTAACTCTATCAATCTAATAGTCATCATAGTTAAATATGCCATCATATCGTTTTGTTTTATAAATTCCTTAAACGAACTAATCATCTTAACTATATCGGTATCGCCGATACGAATAATTTCTTCATAAGCAATTTCAGCTTCCTCTCCCCAAGACCACGTATCCTCAAATGCAGTAATCTGTGCAAAGGAATCCGCCCCATTCTTCTCTTGGAATAAAAGATTATAATCCGCTTTTGAATTAAACGGAGGGTCAAGATATATTAAATCTATACTTTCATCCTTTATATATTGGCGTAAAATCTTTAAATTGTCCCCGAAATAAAGAGATTTATCCATTCAACTCTCCTTGATTATCCGTCGCTGTAAATTATACCTGAATTTCAAGATTTGGCAAATATTAAAATGTTTTAAATCAGGTTTTATATAGCATCTCCTTGGCGTGAGTGATAGCGGTCTGCGTTTCCCCTCCGAGCATACGGGCGATTTCGCTGACCCTGACGTCGTTTTCAAGACGGCGAACCTCGGTATAAGTGCGCCCTTCTTTCGCCGTTTTCGACACATGGAAATGCGTTGATGCTTTAGAAGCTATTTGCGGGAGATGGGTTATGGCGATAGTCTGATGGTGATTGGCAAGTTCCTTCATTTTTTGAGCTACGTTATTGGCGGTAACACCGCCTATTCCGGCGTCTATCTCATCAAAAACAAGCGTCCCGATAGCATCGCTTTTTGCAAGTATAGTCTTCAGGGCAAGCATAATCCTCGAAATTTCGCCTCCCGATGCCACTTTGCGTAACGGGCGAGGCTCCTCGCCGGGGTTGCTTGATATTAAAAACTCCACGCGGTCGATACCGCTTTCGCTGATTTTTATGCGCTTGCCGTTTATCTCAATCGGGCTTTCCTCGTCCTTGACGTATTTTATATCGACAATAAATTCCGCCTTATCCATCGCAAGAAACGACAATTCCGCCTTGATAAGCGATGACAACCTGACGGCAATATCCTGCCTCATCTTGGAAAGCTCCATAGCCTTGTCGGCAATCTTTTGTTTGATTTCCGCTATTTCCTTATCAAGAAGCAAAAGCTCCTCAACGCGGTTTTCAAAGCGGGAAAGTTTGTTTTCGCACTCCTTTGCATACTCAATAAGTTCGGCAATATCGTTTTTGCGGTATTTTCGCTTAAGGTCTTTGATAAGTTCAAGACGGTCGGTAATCGAATCGATAGCCGCCTCGTCATATTCAAGCTCGTCTTTATAGCCCGAAAGGAGATTGACCGACTCATCGACTTTAGCGCCGGCATCCTCCAATATCGCATAAACCTCAGCGTATCTCGGGTCAAGCCCGCGGATATCGTCCAACTCGCCGAGTATATGGGTCAACCGCGCCGACACGGATAACTCATCCTCATAGAGCTTAAAATACGAAGATGAAAGCGCGCGGTTGATAGCCTCCGCGTTTTCCATCCGCTTGAGACTTTCGCGAAGCTCGGTTTCCTCATCGACTGAAAGCCCGGCGTTATCTATATCCTCTACTGCGCTCTCCCAGAATATTTTTTCCTCTTCAAGCTTTTTTTCATCCAACTCAAGTTCGCGCTTAAACTCCGATTTTTCGAGAAGGGTTTTGTAAAGGGAGGCAACCTCGCCACGCTTCCCCGACAAATTGCCGTAAGTATCAAGAATATCGAGATGGACTTTCTGATTTAACAGGAGTTGATGCTCGTGTTGCCCGTGTATATCCACAAGCCACTCGCCTATTTCGGCGAGACGGGTTACCGTTTCCTGATACCCGTTGATAAAAACCCTTGTCTTTCCCGCAGCGGAAATTTCACGACGGATAATCAGGGTGTTGGGGTTATCCGGGAACTCCACCCTTAGTTGCGCTAACCTCGAACGGGTAAGTTCATCGCTGACAGAAAATTCCGCCTCGACAACAGCCTTATCCCTGCCAGTGCGGATAACGGAAGAGTCGCCTCTTTCGCCGAGAATAAGCCCCATCGCCCCGACTATAATAGATTTTCCGGCGCCGGTTTCGCCCGTAAATACATTAAACCCCCGCCCGAACTCAATTTCAAGATTGTCTATTATAGCATAATCGCGGATACTAAGTCGTTCTAACATTTCTGCCACCCCAATTTTTCGCGAAGAGTATTATAAAAATTATAATCCCCGAAATAATACATCACAACGGAGTTTTCGGATTTTTTTATGGTAATTTTGTCTCCGACACAAACCCCCGTTTTCTCCTGTCCGTCAATAGTTAAATCAGACTCAAGCTCCGGGGTTACAACCTCAAACTCCAGAACTTTGTCGCTGTGTATTATAATCGGACGAACGCCTAAGGTATGAGGACAAATCGGGGTTATGATAAACGCCTCGGTTTTAGGTGTAAGAATAGGTCCTCCCGCAGAGAGATTGTATGCGGTGGAACCGGTAGGGGTGGACACTATTACCCCGTCGGCGCGGTATTTAGAAAAATGTATTTTATCAATATTAACGTCAATATCGACCATACGTGAAAACGCCCCGCGCGATATAACCACCTCGTTAAGAGCGCTGAATTGACAAATATCTTTTCCGTTACGGGTAACCCTGATATCCAAAATCATACGTTCTATAAACTCGACGTGGTCGTTAAGAATCCTGTCGATAGCGTCTTTGATATGGGAGGGTTTAATTTCCATAAGAAAACCGAGACGTCCCGCGTTAATACCGACAAGCGGAATTTTAAATGGATGGAAAGTTCTTGCCGTATAAAGAAAAGTTCCGTCCCCACCGATTGCAAAAATAAGTTGGTAATCTTTATGTTTATAACGGTCGTCAAAATCGGTGATAATCTCGTGGTTTTTAAGTTCAAGATGAGCGGGCGGAACGATAAAATATGAAATATTGCGTTCTTCCAAAACGTTCATCAAATCGCCGACAATTTTTTTTATGTGTTTTTTTTTGTCATTAAAAACTATAAGAACGTCTTTAACCTTTTTCAATTTATTTTCTCCCGAGAACTTTTTCATAAAACCATTTTTTAACTTTATTTAAAGATACTTTAATTTTACTTTCCCCAAACCGCACGGAAAAATTATGAAGCGCCTCTTTTATATCAATATTGCCGTATTCTTCCTTGAGATAATGCCAATGGTCCATACCCCAGATATACAAATCCCCTTCGGTTCTGCCGGGAAACCGCTCAAGGATTTCGGTTTCGTGTATAAGTTTTACAACGTTTAAATATAATTCCTCATACCACCATTTAACGGCATCCTTCCATTCTACTTCCTGTCCTGATTTTTCGGAAAGCAAATACTTATAGGTGTTAATATGCTCAAGGAGACGGTAATACCCCCACGGATGCGTCAGGCGAATATCAGCATCATAAACCAGAGTATCCAATCCGGTTTTATCAAGAAAATATTTATAGCTCTCGGCAAGAAGCAGTCCTTTTTCATTGAGATGCTTTTTGTCGATATTAACGCGGGTAAAAAGCTCAATCACTTCGGCATCAATAAATTCCTGCCCCATCTCGCGCGCAACCGATACGCGATGGTTACCGTCCTTCACAAAATAGAAATCACCGAGTTTATAAGCGGAAATCGGGGGCAAATCGACAAATTCAAGGCGGGCAACATCTATATTTTCCCATCTTGAACGGGTATGCTCCTGTTTGGGCAAAAAATTTATATCAAAATCCGAATATCTCCCCTCACTGCCGATTATATGGTCAATAGTAATGGTTTTAATACCGCGATAAACCATCCCGTGTGGAGATAATAAATATTTCACCTCATCAAACTGAAAAAGACGGTTGTTTTTCTTAAAAATATTATTGACTAATTCATTGAAAAAAGCCTTTTTCTTGGCTTTATCGAAGTCGGATTTTGCTTGCGATTTGAATTTAGACTGCTCGATTTTACAACCCTCCTTTCCCTTAAACCTTTAACTCAATAATACGGTAATCGTAGCAGTTAATAACGGTAGTGCCTAAATATTCGGTAATTCGTTCGGTGCTGTTATCGTATATATGGACGTGTCCGTGAAGAAGATATTTAGGTCTAAATCGTTTAATAAAGTCGATATATGCCTGAAAGCCGCGATGCGGTAAATCGTCCTTATCGTGGATACCGCGCGGGGCAGCATGAGTAACTAATATATCAAGGTAACGCCCCTGAGTGATTTTGTTTAAAAGCAGGGATGGTGTAATCCTGCGTATTTTTCGTCTCATTTGACTTTCGGAATATTGGTGTTCGCCTTTATTATACAAAAAAGAACCCTCAAGCCCTGAAATTATCATCCCTTTCAGGTTTACGGACTTTTCATCTAAGTTCTTTCCCCCAAAATTACATGCTTTGTTATAATTAAACGAAGTTTCCTTGAATTTATGAACACTGCCCATATCATGAACAAACTTGCGAGGCTCCTCGTAATGGTCATGATTACCACAGATATAGCAAAGCGGCTTACCAAGCGTTGAAACTAAATAATCCAAGTAATAGCACGGCAAATCCCCGCAGGAGATTATCAAATCGACGTCGCCTACTATCTTTTTGACCTGCGGAGAGTATAAAAACCGGTTTACCTTATCGCTTACTGCTAATACCCTCAATTCGGTGTTTATACCTCTTCAATATGGTCGTTAATCATTTTTTCAAAATCCGCGCGACTCATCTTATCCTCATAAAACATCCACATAGAATCAATAGCCTCTTCCTTGGTATCAAATTTAGCGCCTTTATGTGCTCCATCAAGCGTTACTCTGAACGGCATAAAAACCTCCATATTTTTTTTAGGATAGTTCCCTGAAGAAAATTTTTCAACAGAGCTTTTTATATATTTTACCAATATTTTGGTAAATAGTAAAATTTTATAACTATAAAGCAAGCATTTTCATTATTACATCTTTTGCGCGGTCTGCTATACCGCTCTCCACGCTTACCCTGTTGTTTTCATTTCTAAGCACGTCATATACCTTTTGTAACGTTATCTTTTTCATATTTGCGCACTGCATACGTTTCGCAGGTTCAATGAAAACCTTATCGGGAAATTTCCTTGATAAAGCGTAGTTCATTCCCCATTCGGTAACAACAATAAACCGTTCCTTATCCTTATACTTCTCCACAACCTGAAACATCTGCCCCGTGGAACATATCTCATCGGCAATATCCAAAATTTCAGACGGGCATTCGGGATGCGCCATGGTTATCGCATCGGGATACTTCTCTTTGGTTTCAAGTATGGCGGGCAATGATGCAAACTGATGGACAATACAATACCCGGGCCAGCATACTATCTCCTTTTTTGTAAATCTCTGCACGTAGGATGCTAAATTCCTATCGGGAAGAAAGACAATTTTGTCGTTATCAACCGATTCCACCACTTTAAGCGCATTCGACGAGGTGCAACACATATCAATCTCCGCTTTAACCTCAGCCGTAGTGTTGATATAAGCGACAAAAGTATAATCGGGATAACGGTTTCGCCATTCCCGCACCTGCTGCCCCGTAGCAAAATCCGCCAAAGGACATCCCGCCTCAATATCCGGTATCAATACATTCTTTTCGGGATTAAGTATAGAGGCGGTCTCCGCCATAAAATACACGCCGCAAAAGACTATTATATCATTATCAATATTAGCGGCTTTGCGCGCAAGTTCAAGCGAATCTCCCGTAAAATCCGCAATATCCTGCACCTCGGGAAGCTGGTAGTTATGCGCAAGTATTATCGCGCCTTTTTCCCTCTTTATTTCCTCTATTTTATGCTTCAACTCGACAAAATCCATAATTTTCCTCTGTAATACTAAGGCGTTTTACGACGCCCTTGTATTATAGGGTATTATCCTGAAATGTCAATATATTTTTTGTTAAGTATATGGAAAGCGCTTGCTTCCGGGGCGCAATACAACGTATTTTTTGCTTCTAATACCAATTTAGTTATATAACCGATTAGATAAATTGCTATCCACAGGTTTTTATAATTGCCTGATAGCAATATATATGATATAATGAACACGGTAAAATGTCTTATAAGGATTGACGGAGGTTTTATAAATGGACAAAAAAATTGTGAAATCCGTAAAAAACCTAAAATCCAAGTATAAAAAAGAGGGTTTTATTATACTTGGAGTATTCGGTTCTTATGCGCGGGGCGATGAAAATCAGGAAAGCGATATTGATTTACTATATGAAATGACCGATAAATTCTACAAAAAATATCCGGGATGGGACGCCATACCCGTAATTGAAAAAATAGAACAGGAATTAGAACAGGAATTAGGTAAAAAAGTCGATCTTGCAAATAAGAATGCGTTGAATGAAATCGGTAAAAAATATATTTTGCCTGAGGTTAAATATGTATAAAAAAAGCGATTCGGCAAAATTGGAATTAATTTTAAAATATATCAGAGATATGGAATTGATAGTAAATAAACACGGAGGTGTTGAAAACACTATCTCCGATATAGAGGGTGAATATGCAATAATGATGTGTATTACTCAAATTGGAGAAGTTGTAAATAAAATAGAAGAGCCGAATATTATAACAAGTATTCCTTCCCCGGAAATTATCGGCTTACGCAATAGAATAGTTCACGGATATGAAGACATCGACAAACGCATAATAAATGAAATAATTAAAACGCATATTCCCTCTTTAAAATCAAGCGTTAAAAGTTTAATCGCGAAGGAATCGAAAAATACTTCATAATCTTAGCCTGAGCTAAATTTTGACCTCAAAACCCCATTCTTTTAATAAAATCGCCGAACTTCCCCGTTAAAGTTTGACACTTTCTCGATTTTATTATTTAATATATAATTACCAAATATTAATCTGGAGGAGTACCAAAAGTGGAAATGAATGGAGCGAAGATTATTATTGAGGCTCTGAAGAAAGAAGGTGTTGACACGATATTCGGATACCCCGGCGGGTCTGTCATACCTCTGTTTGACGTGTTATATGATGAAAAAGCAATAAATCTCGTGCATGTGAGACACGAGCAGGGGGCGGCGCATGCGGCTGACGGTTATGCGCGCGCTACCGGAAAAGTGGGAGTGTGCCTTGCTACAAGCGGGCCCGGCGCTACCAATCTCGTTACAGGTATTGCTACCGCTCATTTGGATTCCATTCCTATCGTTGCTATCACCGGACAGGTTCCATCTATGATGATAGGAAGCGATGCGTTTCAGGAAGCCGATATGACCGGAATCACACGCCCGATTACAAAACATAACTTTCTGGTTAAGGACATCAACGACCTTGCCCGCGTTATGAAAGAGGCTTTTTATATTGCGCGCACGGGACGCCCGGGTCCTGTCCTCGTTGACATACCCAAAGATGTCCAGACTGCATCAACGGAATTTAAGTATCCCGACAAAGTCGAGATTAGAAGCTATAAACCCAATGTTAAACCGCATCTCGGGCAGATAAACAAAGCGCTTGATATGATTAAAGAATCAGAGCGCCCGATTATATATTTCGGGGGAGGCGTCATTCTCGGCAACGCATCGGCGGAACTCACCGAGTTTGTCAAAAAAAGCGGTATCCCCGCCACCGGAACGCTGATGGGGCTCGGGGCTTACCCCGTTGACTACAACGACCCCCTTTATCTCGGTATGCTCGGTATGCACGGGACCGTTTACGCCAATTACGCTATTTCTCATTCCGACCTGATTATAGCAGTCGGTTCGCGCTTTGACGACAGGGTTACCGGTAAAATCGGCGAGTTTGCACCTCACGCAAAGGTTATACATATTGATATTGACCCGACTTCCATAAGTAAGACTATTGTTGTAGATGTTCCGATAGTCGGCGACGTTCGCGAGGTTTTGAAGGAGATTAACAAACTTATTAAGCCCGCTAAAATCGACGAGTGGAAAAAACAGGTTGCGCAATGGAAAAAAGAAAACCCGTTAAAATACGAACGGAATAGCGATGTTATCAAGCCGCAGTACGTTATAGAAAAACTGTCGGAAATAGCGGGGGATGATGCTATTATCGCTACGGAAGTAGGACAACACCAGATGTGGGTTGCACAGCATTATCTTTTCCAAAAACCCCGCAAGCTGTTGACATCGGGCGGTCTCGGCACTATGGGATACGGTCTTCCCGCCGCTGTCGGCGCTAAAGCCGGTATGCGTGATAAGCTCGTTATCGACGTTGCGGGAGACGGCTCTATACAGATGAACATACAGGAACTCGGCACCGCTATTTACCATAACCTTGACGTTAAGGTCGTTATCCTTAACAACTCTTATCTCGGTATGGTTCGCCAGTGGCAGGACTTGTTTTTCAACAAGCGTTATTCGGGAGTTTTGCTCGAAAAATCAGGAGACGGAAAATGTCCGTCCACGTATTATCCCGATTTCGTTAAAATCGCCGAGGCTTACGGATGCTGGGGGAAACGTATATGCAAACCCGAAGACGTTGAAAGCGCTATCCGCGAAATGATTAACCATAAGGGCCCCGCTATTCTCGATATACTAATCGAGAAAGAGGAAAACGTATTCCCAATGGTTCCTGCGGGGGCAAGTCTTACACAAATGCTTGGAGGTATCGCATAATGGCAGAAAAAGATAAAAATAAATCGACACTCTCCGTTTTGGTTGAAAACCATTTCGGGGTCTTAGCAAGAATCGCAGGGCTTTTCTCCGCACGGGGCTTTAATATTTCAAGCCTGTCTGTCGGAGAAACCGAAGACCCTACCGTATCGATTATGACTATCGTTGTAGAGGGTGATGAGCGTATTGTTGAGCAGGTTAAAAAGCAGTTGAACAAACTTATAGAGGTTATCAAGGTTCGCGACCTCACCGAGCAGGACTATGTATCCCGTGAGCTTGCTCTCATAAAAGCAAGCGTTACATCGGAAAAGCGAAGGGAGATTATCGAGATTGCCGATATTTTTAAGGGGCGCGTTGTCGATATTTCCCATGAAAATATCACTATTGAGGTTACCGGTCCATCGCAGAAAATTGATGCCGTTATCGGGTTGATGAAAACCTACGGCATCAAAGAGATGGCGCGAACGGGTAAAGTGTCGCTTATTCGCGGCTAATGGTGTTTAAAATAATAACTTTTATTTTGGAGGAATAAATGAAGATTTATCATGAATCTGATGCTGATTTAAACGTTTTAAAAGGTAAAACAATAGCGGTTATCGGATACGGAAGTCAGGGGAGCGCTCAGGCTCAATGTATGAGAGACTCCGGCGTTAATGTCATTATCGGGGAAACCCCCGAACTCGACGGAAACCCTAACCCCAGTTGGGAAAGGGCAAAACTCGACGGCTTTGACGTAATGGCTATAGACGAGGCGGCAAAGAATGCGGACGTTATCCATATTCTTCTGCCAGATGAGTTCCACGGTCCCGTTTATAAATCGCAGATTGAGCCATATATGAAAGCAGGCAAGGCTCTCTCTTGCAGCCACGGGTTTAATATTATCTACAAGCAGATAGTCCCGCCTTCCGATATTGACGTTATAATGGTTGCGCCGAAAGCTCCCGCTACCGAAGAACGCAAGGCTTACCTTGAGGGTTTCGGCGTTCCCGGTCTCGTATCGGTTCATCAGGACGCTACCGGCAAAGCCGATGATATTGCTATGGCGATGGCAAAGGCGATGGGCTTTACACGTGCAGGCGTTCTTAAATGCACCTTTGAGCAGGAAACCTACGAAGACCTTTTCGGCGAACAAAACGTCCTTTGCGGAGGCACCGTTGACCTTATGAAGGCAGGCTTTGAGGTTTTGGTCGAGGCGGGTTACCCTCCCGAGATGGCTTACTTTGAGTGTGTCCATGAACTTAAACTTATCGTTGACCTTATCTTTGAGGGCGGTATCCAAAAGATGAACGCCGTTATCAGTAACACCGCCGAATGGGGCGAGTATTACAACGGGCCTAAGATTATCGATGCTTCGGTCAAGGAACGTATGAAAGAATCTCTCAAGCGTATTGAGGACGGAACTTTCGCACGCGAATGGCTTGAAGAAGCCCGCAACGGCAAGCCTAACCTTCTTGCAAAACGCAAGGCTCTCGGCGAACACGAGGTCGAAATTGTCGGCGAGAAAATTCGCAAACTTTTCGAGAAAAAATAAAACTCTTAATCTAAGCATAAAGCGGGTCTTTTAAAGACCCGCTTTTTTTTTATCTAAAACCGAAAAAAACTTGACACGCCCCTCCCGTATAGTTATACTATCAGTAATGGCAATAAGTCATTAGTGTAATAATATCATTAATGAAAGGAGGACATTATGGACTGTTGCGGAAATTCCCACGGTAACGGCAATCGCAATAACGAATGTTGTTGCGGAAGCGGTTGGAGAAGGTATCTTACTCCCGAAGAGGAAAAGGCTAAACTTGAGGACTACCTCGGCGAGCTTGAAAAGGAAATTGAGGGAGTAAAGGCGCGTATCGCTAAGATTTAATTTATCCGGGGGATAATTCCCCCGGTGTTTTTATTCTAATGTTTGACAAAACCCGATTAAACGAGTTAAAATTATCCCGTGCATTAAGGAGGACGTTTTGCATAATAACTCCAACGAAAAAAAAGAATGTTGTTGCAGGGGATACAGTTTCCGCGTAGAAGGATTTATCCTTCCCTGTCTTCTCCTGATTTTAAAAGAGGATTCCCTGCACGGCTACCAGATTATCTCCAAGCTGAGCGAACTCGATTTTTTGGATAACGTTCCCGACCCCGGCGTGGTTTACCGTCATCTCCGTATGCTTGAGGATGACGGGCTTGTCGTATCGCGGTTGGAGCAGGGCGACGGAGGTCCTCCGCGTAAGGTCTATTCCCTTACCGACGACGGCGAAACCCATCTCGAAAGCTGGGCTGCCATAATCAAATCAAAGCGCAACTCTCTCGACTCTCTCGCCCGCGCTATCGAAAAATACTACAAGCACGACAAATAACTCCCTTCCTCCACAATGAGAAACCTTCTTCACGACAGGATTAGATTCTTCAGAGGTTGGATTGACACGGGTATAATCAGAATGACACATTAAGGGACGCCGTTCCCCTCGATACTTGGTCTTACGACCAAACTCGGGGAACGGATGGTTATCTAAAAGTCTTTCCTTAATCATCAGGCTGGCGGAATTTATATTCAAAAATTATCGTCAATAATCATTTTGCGCTTTATTTTTATCATTTCCCGTTTTATAATGTTACCAAAGCCACATCAAGGAGAAACCTATGCCCGAACTTCGACAAAACATTATCCTCAAAGACTGGGTTATCATATCCACCGAGCGCGCCAAGCGACCCGACCAATTCAAAGAAGACAGAAATATCTACGAGGACTTGCCCCGCTATGACGAAACCTGCCCGTTCTGCCCGTCAAACGAAAAAAAATTCGGCAACGATAACGCTCTATACACCGAAACCGACGACAACGGGAACTGGCTTATCCGCGCGCTTCCCAATAAATTCCCCGCGGTCGCCGAAACATCCGGCGAAACCCGTATCAACACGGAGGGCATATTCCGATGGATGGACGGCATAGGTCATCACGAGGTGCTTGTCGAATGCCCGGAACATCACTTAAACCTCGCCACAATGGATATAAAAACAGTCGAACGCGTCCTGTTTGCCTACCAAAAACGATACAAAGACCTGACGGCACTTGAGGAAATCGAAAGCGTAATCCCGTTCAGAAACCACGGCACCCGCGCCGGCGCCTCGATAATCCATCCCCATTCCCAGATGATAGCCCTGCCCATTATCCCCCGCGACGTAATGTCGCGTATGAACGAAAGTATCCGCTACTACGAGGAACACCGTAATTGTATCTTCTGCCGCGTCCTTGACGCCGAACTCGAAATAATGGAACGGGTCGTTATCGAAAGCCAATACTTTGTAGCCTTTATCCCCTATGCGGCAAAATCCCCCTTCCATATGTGGATTTACCCCAGACGGCATAACTCCTCATTCGCGGAAGCCCGCGATGAGGAACTTAAAGACCTCGCCGCTGTCCTTCGCGGAGTGATGCATAAACTTTACTACGGGTTAAACAACCCCGACTATAACCTGATAGTCCGCTCCGCCCCGAAAGGCTACGGACATTCCCATTTCTTCCACTGGTATATAACAATAGTCCCGCGCCTCACCCGCACCGCAGGGTTTGAACTCGGCTCGGGGATGTTTATAAACACGTCCATACCGGAGGAGAACGCGGAGTATTTGAGGGGAATTAAGTAGAGGGATGGGAGGAAAGTTTTTTTACTTTATCATATAATTCCTTTAAATGCCAATCAGACATATCAATAATCGGTTCATACATAAAGGAATTGAGATGTATATTTTCGGGAGTCATTAAAACAACATTTTCTAAAACCTCAATGTTAGGTGCTTCAGAAGTGTCATTTTCAAATTTCTTTTTATATCTACCAAATAATTTGCCGGTTTGAGAATTATTGATTTCATCTCTATTTGAAACTTTTGACCACATAAATTTTTCAGCCTGTAACCTAATAGCTAATGATAGTAAAATTTTATTCTCTAGATTAATACAATTTTGCGAATCTTCATTTTCCAAAATTTCATCTGCTTTTTCAAAAATCAAATCTAAAACTTTTTTTTGTTTGTCAAATTGTTTAAAATCAATGTTTATTAAAGTATTTTTAAAAGTTTCATATATATCTGCAATAGTTATACCCTCTGTGTTTTCCTTAATGTGCAATAATGAAGTCAACAAACTGTAACCATCACTTTTCGTCCCTTCTCTATATTCAATTAGATTTCTAACGAATGGTATGCCGGCAATTAAGGCTTTATAATCCATATTTATTCTTTTTTTTAATTCATCAAAGGGAGAAACAACATCCCTACTGCCAGCTTCTAATAATTCTATATTCCCGTTTTTATCTCTTTGCGCAATTAGTGAAAATTCCCGCCTGTTTTTATCTAAAATTCTTCCTTGAACGGTTCTGAAAAAATCAAAATTATGGCTCAGAATTATCTGGCTAAAAATATTTTCCTCATCAATATCTTTAAGATATTGCACAATAGCATATTTATTCTTATAATCAAAGGAATCCGCCAAATCATCAATTATAAGCAAGGTTTCTTGATTAGCTTTTTTTCTAGCTTCTATTTCAAAAATAATATCAAGAATATACAAAGCTCTTCTTTCTCCGCTACTTAATACTTGTAACAAATCTTCTTTTCCTGTTCTTATCTCATTGCCGTTACTTAAATCAATAAAATAAAACTTAATATTAGGCACTTTCCCTTTAAGTATTACATCATCCTGATTCTCGATTTTAACTATAAATGGAACATAAAATCTATTATTAAAAATATTAATAACTTTATGCCAGTCATTTTTTTGAGTTTTTGCCTTTTCTATAATAATAGATATTTGTTCTTTTCCGTCTCTATAACCTTGAAGCAGGTCATCAAATAAATTTTTCTGTTGGGCAAAATATAAAGACCATATTTTTTTGCGAAATATATCTATATTATATAATTCTTTTATGATTTCCGGGTTATCAAACAAATATTTAAATAATTTTTTCACATCAACATTTTTGCGAAATTTGTTATCAATAGATTCCCATTTTTTCCTCAATTCGCTATCTTGCAATATTTGTTTTTTTTCATTTTGTATAATTTCTTCTAGCTCTTGATTGGAAAAAACCTCCTTTTTAGTTTCCCCATCATTAAGATTCAATGAATGTTTCGCCTTAAAAAAACCATGTTCATTAAGATTTTTACTAATTGACGATACATTATAATGGTCAAAGCCAAACTTTAAATATTTTGATTTTTCCAGTAAATCATTATATTTTCGCATATATTCGTTTATACTATCTTTAAATTCAGCAGTATTTAAAAAACCCAATACCCTTTCGTTAAATATAACATTGTATTCCATTTTCGATATGTCAAAATTTTTTTTCTCATCAAGCTCTGCCTCAAAAGATTCTATGATTTCAAAAAAATCGCCTGAATAACATTTAGCAATTTCATTTTCAATTACTTCTGCTTTCACATTAGATAATTTGGAAACTTCTTCTAAAAACATTTCCTTTTTTGAATCTATATCTATATGTATCTTTTCGTATTCTCCTCTGAGTTTACTATCCACAAGTAAAGTCGAGGCTGATTTAAATTCCATTTGGGGATTATATGATTCTACAACAAAAACATCTTTTCCTTCCAAATCATTATTATCTTTTTTCAACTCACGGGAAGAAACTCTATTAATAAACATTAAATCTTTAGATATTTTATTCTCGCTTAAATCTTTAAAAGTTTTAGCAAAAGAGGTTTTCATTGAACCGTTCGGGGCATAAATTGCATAAGTTCTACATTTAGAAAAATCACATTTAGAAAAATCAAATGTATGCTCCAATTTTTGTATTCCATAACAATTCTCCAATTTAACCGTCAATCGTTCCATTCAGCACCTCCTGTTTTTTCTTTAACTTCCAATTTTACGACTAAATATAATACAAGCAGACATTTGAGTCAAGTAAAAACACATATTTTTTTTATTTTATTTCAAAATTCTACCGTTTGATGTGCTGAAAAGATGAAAAATCGCTTAAATATCGTCTCATAAGGCTATATAATACCCCTACCCCCGCAGTCCGGCAAGCAGTTTCGCAAACCCCGCAGGCATCTCCGTCTCAAACTCCATCATCTCACCGCTTACGGGATGTTTAAACTCAAGACGTTTTGCAAAAAGCGCCATACCTCCGTAGCCTCCCGAACCCCGCGAATACACCGGGTCTCCGGCTACGGGATGGTTTATGTGCGAGAGATGGACTCTTATCTGGTGGGTGCGCCCCGTGTGGATATTGATTTCCACTAAGCTGTGGTTTTGCAGATATTCGACGACGCGGTATTCGGTATGGGCGGGCTTGGCGTTAGGCGCGCCTTTCGGGTATGCCGCCATCTTTTTGCGGTTACGTGAGGAGCGTCCGACAGGCAGGTCTATGACTCCCGTTTCGGGGGTAATATGCCCTTTCGTTACGGCTAAGTATAGCTTTTTCACCTCGCGCGCCTTGAAACTGTCCACGAGACGGCGATGGGCTTCATCGGTAAGCGCGACAACCATCACGCCGGCGGTATCCATATCCAAGCGATGGACTATTCCGGGGCGGAATGGGTCGCCGCCCGTCGAGAGGTTTCCGAAACGATGGATTAAGCCGTTTACAAGGGTATGGTCGCTATGCCCTTTGGACGGGTGAACGGGGAGACCCGCGGGCTTGTTGATTACGGCTATATGTCTGTCATGGTAGATAATATCAAAGTCGATTTTTTGGGCGTGTAAAGACATATCTTCATCGGGAGGGATAACGCACTCGACTTTTTCCCCCTCGCGGAGTTTATGCGAAAACCGTCTCGGAATACCGTCGATAAACGCCTCGGCGCCCCTTGATTTAAGCGAGCTTCGGGTTATGTCGGGGTATAGACGGGATATTGCGGTGTCGATACGCTCACCGTGAAGGTCGCTTCCTGCCGTGAATGATAGTTTTTTTTCCATAGAAAGATTTTAACCCAAGTTTCCCAAATTAAATTGTCTAAGTGTATATTCTGGCTATAGTTAGGCGAATTTTTGCAGAATTTATGGGGACTACAAATGTGCTTTTCTATGGGGTATTGGATTTGAAGAGACAGA